>Ga0214919_10000022_pt1 | contig 233680 bp, 203 predicted proteins | sample LL1503_MetaG_FD_177994 | JGI IMG/M metagenome (GOLD analysis project Ga0214919, IMG submission 177994) | Freshwater microbial communities from Lake Lanier, Atlanta, Georgia, United States - LL-1503 | ecosystem: Environmental > Aquatic > Freshwater > Lake | place: USA: Georgia | collected... | reverse complement strand
GTTGGCGCTTGCAAGTCCCAAGGCTTTGGCTTCTTGCCACAAGGCAAACAATTGGCTTTCGGGCACCCAAGGCAAAACCAAGTTTTGTGAGTGCGTCACGCGTGCTTCATTGCCTGAGTACTTTGCAACCAATGCTGCGGAGGCTTCGAGTTGCTCTGCTGTGGCATCACCTGGGGCCAGACCCAAACGCTTGAAGGACAAGCTAACAGCGCGCAACTTTGGATTTTTGTGCGGTGCGACGTTTTGTTGAACCCAGCGATCAAAAGCAGGATCGGACAGGTTGGCATGATCATGGGTCTGAACTTCGGCCGGCGATTTGGGTTCTACAAAGCAGGACGAAATCCGATCGAATTCTGCTTGGGTAATGGTGTGCGGAGCGCCATCGAGGGTGATGATTTCTTGGTACTCTGTTTCAACTTCATCGATGTAGCGTTGACCTTCAGCCTTCACCAAAATTTTGATGCGGGCTTTGTAGATGTTGTCGCGGCGACCCCATTGGTTGTAAACGCGAACCACTGCCTCGAGGTAATTCATGATGTGTTGCCAGGGCAAGAATTCACGCACCAAGGTGCCAATGATGGGCGTTCGGCCCATGCCACCACCCACCCAAACTTTGAAGCCCACTTCGCCTTGTGTATTTTTTACCAATTGCAAACCGACGTCGTGCCAGCCAATAGCGGCACGGTCTTCTGTGGCGCCAGTGATCGCAATCTTGAACTTGCGTGGCAGAAATGAAAACTCAGGGTGCAGCGTGCTCCATTGGCGCAAAATTTCCGCATAAGGTCTTGGATCGACTACTTCGTCCACCGCCACGCCAGCCAATTCGTCTGTGGTGATGTTGCGAATGCAATTGCCGCTGGTTTGAATGCCATGCATGTCTACCGAAGCCAAGAGGTCCATCACATCGGCCGATTTGTCCAATGGGATCCAGTTGAATTGCACGTTTTGGCGGGTTGTGAAGTGACCGTAGCCTTTGATGAGGCGGGGCGACTTGCCTGGTAACAAGTCTTGCTGAGATTGCGCATTGGCAAAGAGTTCGGCTTCTGGCTGGTCATAGTCTTTGGCGATTTTCGCCAACACACTGAGCTGTTTGCTGGAAATTTCGCCATAAGGCACGGCCACCCGAAGCATGGGGGCGTAGCGCTGAACGTACCAGCCGTTTTGAAGGCGAAGGGGGCGAAACTCTTCGTCGGCGAGTTGGCCTTTTTGCCAGCGCTCGAGCTGATCTCTGTGTTGAGCTGCACGAAGTTTGACAAACTGGCGGTCGAAATCTGTGTATTGGTACATCTGATATTTGGGATGGAGGTCTCGGACTTGGCCGTTCAAGGATCGAACTTTATCTGTTCTTTATTCCAAAACAAACGACTTATTCGTTTTACATATATGCTTTTTGATCATAAGTGATTCGCAACCAAGCCTCTGAATTGTCCCCAAGGTGTCTTGGAATTCCCATGCTGATACAGTTTCTCTTTTGAGGAGCTTGAAATGAAGACGTGGTTGATCAGGGTTTTATGGCTTTTTCTGCCAGTCATGTCTTTGCACGCTCAGACGCCTATTCGCATTGGTGAGATCAACTCTTACTCTGCCATGCCTCAATTTACCCAGCCCTACAAGCAGGGATGGCAGCTGGCCATTGAAGAGATCAATGCGGCGGGTGGCTTGCTCGGCCGCAAGGTGGAAGTCATTGCGCGAGACGATGCTGGTAAACCTGAGGACGCTTTGAGGCATGCCATTGAACTGACAAGTCAAGAAAAAGTAGACGTTTTGGCGGGTGGATTTTTATCCAATGTAGGCTTGGCTTTGGCTGATCATGCGGTCAAAAACAAGCGGCTGTTTGTGGCCAGTGAGCCCCTGACCGATGCCATGGTTTGGGACAAGGGAAACCGATATACCTTCCGTTTGCGTCCCAGCACTTACATGCAAGCGGCCATGTTGGTGGAAGAAGCGGCCAAGATGCCTGCCAAACGTTGGGCTACATTGGCGCCAAATTATGAATATGGACAAAGCGCTGTGGCGAGTTTCAAGGAATTATTGAAAGCCAAGAGACCCGATGTGGAGTTCGTGGGCGAACAATGGCCAGCGCTTGGAAAAATAGATGCAGGCAGCAGCTTGAGTGCGCTCATGCAAAGCAAGCCCGATGCTATTTTCAACGTCACCTTTGGTGCTGACTTGGCCAAGCTGGTTCGTGAAGGCAATCAGCGCAGCATCTTCCCCAAAGTGCCTGTGGTGTCTATGCTCTCAGGTGAGCCCGAGTATCTGGAAGTTTTGAAAGACGAAACGCCCAAAGGCTGGATTGTGACGGGCTATCCTTGGGATCAAATTGACACCAAAGAGCATGCTTCGTTTGCTGCCAACTATTACAAAAAATTCAACGAGAACCCCAAAGTGGGGTCGGTGGTGGGTTATGCCACCATGCAAGCTATTTTTGCAGCCATTAAAAAAGCTGGCAGCACCGACAACGAAAAATTGGTGTTGGCCATGCGTGGCTTGAAGTTCAGCACACCGTTTGGCCCCGCCGAATTCAGAGCCATCGACCAGCAATCGACCATGGGTGCTTATGTGGGCAAGCTCGACCTGCGTGGCAACCAAGGGACGATGACGCAATGGCGCTATGCCGATGGCAAAAATTATCAACCGACCGACGCCTATGTGAAATCACGCCGGCCGGCAGCGGCTCAGCAGTAAGCGCTTGAGTTGCTCTTCCTCAGTGCGCATTGACCGCACTGTTCTATCCGAATCTTGAGGCTGCCATGCGTTTGGCCAGTGATGTTGCCATGGGCAAAGGTTCTTGGTTGAGTTGCGCGGCCAACAGTTCGCCACATAACACCGACCAGCTTAAACCCCTCGCGCCCATTCCGGTGCAAACGCTGATGCCTTCAAATTCAGGGTGTTGAAATCCCCCCACTGCAGGCACGCGATCGGGTAAGGCGCTGCGAATGGCAGACCAAGAACTTGCTTGAGACAGTTGCACGCCCGACAAAATTTCATCTCTCAAAGCGGGCATCAATTCTGCCCATTGAATCAAATTGCTCACTTGATCCTCTTGGCGAGTTAGCGTATCGATATCGTTGCGCTGAAAACTCGAGCCCACGATCCAAAAAGCTTCTGAATCAGGCTTTTCAAAATCCTTTAAATGTCCAATGAAACTGCCATGACCATTGACTGGAAAGCTGGGTAATTTCTGACGCAAGGCATGGCTGAGCAATGACATGGGGCCAAAGGTCACTTGGCCTCGAAGGGCCGTGGCTGGCAGGTGAGGGCGAGGGTGGCGTTCCTCTGGCAAGGTGGTCTCCATGCTTTGCAACAAACTTTCGCAGTCGTGTGCGTTGGCCAGCACCACGTGTGAGGCTTGTGCCAAGGTGTGGCCCTTTGAATCCATCAAATGCCATGCGTCGTTTTGGCGAACCAATCGGTCAATGCACGCGTTGTACATGACCTCAATGCCATGCCAACCCAACTGCGCTTTCGCCAAAGCTTGGGTTTGAATCCATCCTGCCAAGGGATGCCACAAGGCTGGGTTTTCTACAAGAAGTCCACTGGCTTTTTGCTGATGTGCACTTGCATGCGTGCTCCATTCATGACCTGCTTTGGGCCATAAGTTGCCCGTGGGTAGCTGACGCTTTCCAGCATATCGGTGTTCCATCAAATGAGAAATATCCCAGTCAAGTCCCTTTTGTAAAAGCGCTGCAGCTCGCTGCACAGTGGCTCTAACCCCATCCCGTGTGATGCGTGAAAGCACATTGTTGTCAGGCGAAACGTGGGTGGCAAAAATACCGGCAGGCAAGCCAGATGCACCGGCTCCCAAGCCAGGGCCTCGGTCTAAGACTTTGACCTGCCAGCCTCGTTGCGCAAGGCTGTAAGCCACAGCAGAGCCCGCCAAGCCAGCACCCACCACGACCACTTGCCTTTGCTGATGCGCCTTGTCACTGGCACTGGCACTGGATCGCATCGATGTTTGGGGGGTCCAAGCGGGCTGGTATTGCCCTAAATCGTTTGAACTGCTGAGTTGAATGCCCCCACTTTGCAGTTCAAGTAGGCGTTCTGACGTGCTTTCTTTCCAATGCACAGCGGTGCCCCTTTGGCACAAGCGCACGATGGTTTTGATCGGCCAGTCGTGGAAGGTCTGAACGCAAATGCTGTTGGCGCAGATGTCCAGTTCGCGCGCCATCAGGGTCGGGGCGCCGATATACAAGGTGAGTTGAACGCAAGCTGCGTCAAACAGAATGCGGTGAACACCTGGCAGCAAGCCATAACAGGTTGATGTGAGCTCCGCATGGAGCGCATCAGGTGCTTCACTTGCAAAGCTGGTGACTAAAAGTTTCGCAGGACGATGGGAGTCAGATCGCCAAGCGTTCAAGGTGTTGAGAAATGCGTCACCTGTTCCAAACGCTGTGTCTAAAGCGTGCCAACTGAGTTGCCACGGCGCTCGATGTTTCCAGTGGGTGGCGTGAAAGTTAGGCGCTGGGGGGAGGGACATAGCCTTGGGCTGCATCGGCACCATCGCCAAAGAAATGGTTTTCCATTTGGCGAGCCAAATATTGGCGTGCACGTGCATCAGCCAGGTTCAATCGGTTCTCATTGACCAACATGGTTTGGTGCTTGAGCCATGCAGCCCAAGCCTCTTTGCTCACGTTTTCCCAAATGCGTTTACCCAGCTCTCCTGGGTAGGGCGCGAAGTCCAAACCCTCGGCTTCAGTTTCCAATTTGATGCATTTCACAGTGCGAGCCATGGTATTCCTTGATGTTGCTTAAGATTGCTTGTCTCTACGGATATAAAATTATTGTATTTCCAATAGAACCAAATAGGCTTGAAAATAGCATGTTTAGTTTACATTCCCCTAGGCTTTATGAGTGCATTTTTAGAAGAGAAGGTCCTGAGTGTTCACCACTGGACCGACCGTTTGTTCAGTTTCACAACCACGCGCGATCAAAGCTTGCGCTTTTCCAATGGCCATTTCACCATGATTGGCTTGCGGGGCGACAATGGCAAGCCGCTGTTGCGGGCCTATAGCATTGCCAGCGCCAATTATGAAGAGCACCTTGAGTTTTTGAGCATCAAGGTGCAAGACGGACCGCTGACTTCCAAGTTACAACATATTCAAGTGGGTGACACCATTGTGGTGGGGCGCAAACCCACAGGCACGTTGCTCATTGACTACCTCACGCCTGCCAAGCGCTTGTACCTCATTGGCACAGGAACGGGCCTGGCACCTTTCATGAGCATCATTCGCGACCCCGAAACTTATGAGCGTTTCGAACAAGTGGTCTTGTTGCATGGCGTGCGAGAGGTGAAGGAGCTTGCCTATCACGATTACATCACCCAAGAACTTCCCCAAGATGAATTTCTAGGCGAGATGGTGCAAAAGCAGCTGCTTTATTACCCGACGGTCACACGTGAGACCTATGCGCACCAAGGTCGAGTGACGGAATTGCTTGAAAACGGCACGGTCCATAAAGACCTCGGCATTCCTGTGCTTAACCCTGCAGAAGACCGTGTGATGATTTGCGGCAGCCCCGAGATGCTGCGTGACTTGAAGGCGCTGTGCGAGAAGCTTGGCTTTGTAGAAGGCAATACGAGCACGCCAGGGCAGTTTGTCATTGAACGTGCTTTTGTTGAGGGCTAAGGCATTGACATTCAAGTCATAGAATGGGCGCCATGAACTTCCTATTTCAAGCACTCAATCGACTTCCTGCAGATCGTTGGCTGGCCATTGTGGCCGCTGCTTGCACCGGTATTTTGTTGTTTGGTATTTTGTACTTACAAAATTACTTGGGCACGGTTCCTTGCCCGATGTGCATCGTGCAACGTTACGCCATGATCGGGGTCATCGTTTGGTGTGCCATTGGCGCGAGTGATCGTTCACCATTTCTTACGCTCATCATGTCTTGGTTGGTCGTTGTGACCGCCCTCTTTGGGGCTTTTGTGGCGGCTCGCCAGTCCTGGCTGCAGTGGTACCCCCCTGAAGTGGTGTCTTGCGGCCGCGATTTTTACGGCATGATTGAAAACTTCCCACTGCAAAGACTCGTACCAATGATCTTCAAAGGCAGTGGCGATTGCAGCCAAATTGATTGGACATTCTTAGGCGGCTCTATTGCGAACTGGTCCTTCGTGGCATTTTGCTGCATCACTTTGTTGATGCTCGCGCTTAGATGGCGAGATGGCTTTTTCAAGCCAAGCGCGTCCACGGCTTGAGAACCCGAGCACTAATTCAGTTTTTTCACGAGCACCTGGCTGCGGCGGTCCCAGTTGTATTTTCGAATACGACCTTCTGGCAACCAATCGGCATCCATTTGAACAAACCCACGCTTAATGAACCAGTGCATGGTTTGTGTGGTGAGTACAAAAATACTTTGCAAACCCATGGCACGTGCGCGCTGTTCAATGCGCTTTAAAACTTTCTCACCGTCGCCCTGACCTTGCGACTGGGGCGAGACGGTGAGCGCTGCCATTTCAGCCGTCTTGGCTTCTGCGTAGGGGTAGAGTGCTGCGCAGGCAAAAATAACACCATCATGTTCGATCACGGTGAAGTGGTCTACATCGCGTTCAATCTCGGTTCTGTCGCGCTTCACCAAGGTGCCATCGTTTTCAAAGGGCTCGATGAGTTGCAGAATGCCGCCCACATCATCGGGAGTGGCCTCGCGCAACTCCTCCAATTTTTCGTCAACCACCATGGTGCCAATGCCATCGTGCACATAAATTTCTAACAAGAGCGAGCCGTCTACCGCAAAGGGCAAGATATGGCTTCGCTCAACGCCTTCTTTGCAGGCCTTCACGCAATGTTGCAAATAAAAGGCGCTGTCAGTGGGTAACAAAGGCGCTGGCAATCGTTTGAGCAAACTTTCAGCTGCCGCCAAGGGAAGTTCGGTGTCAATGGGGTTGTCATCAGCCTCAGGCTCGTCGGGCTTGATGCGCAAGCCCGGAATTTCTGTCAAGAAAATCAATTTGTCGGCTTGAAGTTCAATGGCCACGCTGGTGGCAACTTCTTCCATGGATAAATTAAAGGCTTCCCCTGTCGGTGAAAATCCAAAAGGCGAAAGCAGGACCATGGCGCCCATGTTCAAGGTTTGTGTAATGCCCGCCACATCAACCTTGCGAACCAATCCCGAGTGTTGGAAGTCAACGCCATCAACAATGCCGACAGGTCGTGCGGTTAAAAAGTTGCCACTGATGACCCGAACGGTAGAGCCGGCCATGGGGGTGTTGGGCAAGCCTTGACTAAAAGCTGCTTCAATTTCATAGCGCAGTTGGCCGGCAGCCTCTTGAGCGCAGTCCAAGGCCACTTCATCTGTGATCCGCATGCCATGAGAGTATTTGGGGGTGTGTCCTTTAGCATGCAGTTGCTCATTCACTTGAGGTCTAAAACCATGGACCAACACAATTTTGACGCCCATGCTTTGTATCAGGGCCAAGTCTTGCGCCAAGTTCTGCAATTTACCAGCCGCAATGGCCTCGCCTGCGATGCCCACGACAAAGGTTTTGCCCCGGTGCATGTGGATGTAGGGTGCCACCGAGCGAAACCAAGGGACGAAGGTGAAGTTAAAGACATTAGACATGAGCTTTGGGGTCTCTCGAAAAGGGCCAAGACAGCGGATAATTCAGGCCTTACGCCATCCCTGATTTTTACAGAAGTTTTGCCATTGTCCGTCACACCCTTGAAAATCGAGTTTCCGGAGTCATTGCCGGTGTCGGCAAAGCGCGACGAAATTGCACAAGCCTTGGTGGATCACCAGGTGATCATCGTCTGCGGTGAGACGGGCTCTGGCAAAACCACGCAGTTGCCGAAAATTGCGTTGACGCTTGGGCGGGGCAAGCTCAACGCTGCCCCGGGACAGCGTGCTCGTTTTATTGGCCACACTCAACCAAGGCGCATTGCCGCCAGCAGTGTGGCCAAGCGCATTGCTGAAGAATTACATACCCCGCTAGGAGATGTGGTGGGCTACAAGGTGCGTTTTCAAGACCGTTTGTCCAAGGATGCCTCAGTCAAACTCATGACCGACGGTATTTTGTTGGCCGAAACCCAAAACGATCCTTTGCTGGAGGCCTACGACACTTTGATCATTGACGAGGCCCATGAAAGAAGTTTGAACATCGACTTTTTATTGGGTTATTTGCGTCAAATCTTACCTCAACGCCCCGATTTGAAGGTGGTTGTGACCTCTGCCACCATTGATGCCAATCGTTTTGCAGAGCACTTTGCGTCGGCCAAAGGCCCTGCGCCCGTCATCATGGTGTCGGGCCGCACTTTTCCCGTTGAAATGCGGTGGCGGCCCTTTGAGGAGTCACGCGAGCACGATTTGAACGACGCCATTGGCGATGCCGTTGACGAGTTGTGGACCGGCAATGTATCTGGCGATATTCTGATATTTTTGCCTGGCGAGCGAGAAATTCGGGAAGCCGCTGATCATTTGAGAAAGCACTTGTCGCACAGCGCGGTCAACCGCAGTGCGGAGATCTTGCCCTTATTTTCCCGCTTGTCACAAGCCGACCAAGAACGTGTGTTTGATGCCCATTCAGGGCGTCGCATTGTGCTGGCCACCAATGTGGCTGAAACTTCCCTCACGGTGCCCGGCATTCGCTATGTGATCGATGCGGGCACAGCGAGAGTGAAGCGCTACAGTTTGCGCAACAAAGTTGAGCAATTGATGGTTGAACCCGTGAGTCAAGCGGCTGCCAATCAGCGCGCTGGTCGATGTGGTCGAGTGGCCAATGGCATTTGTATTCGACTGTATGACGAAGCTGATTTCAATGGGCGTTCCAAATTCACCGACCCGGAAATTTTGAGATCCTCTTTGGCAGGTGTCATCCTTCGCATGAAATCATTGCACTTGGGTGTGGTCGATGATTTCCCCTTCATTGAAGCGCCATCCAAGCGCGCCATTGCGGACGGTTATCAACTGCTTGCAGAGTTGGGCGCTGTGAACGATGCCAACGATCTCACCCGCACAGGCATGGAATTGGCCAAGTTACCCCTTGATCCTCGTGTAGGGCGCATGATTTTGGAAGCCCGAGACCGGCAAGCCTTGGACGAGGTGTTGGTCATTGCCAGTGCGTTGTCGGTTCAAGATGTGCGCGACCGACCCCTTGATGCGCAAGCGCAAGCCGATCAGGCGCATGCTAAATTTGACGACGACAAAAGTGAATTTGCAGGCTATTTGAAATTATGGAAATGGCTTTCGGAAGCCCGTGGGGGCAAGACAGCTTCAGGGTCGGAGCATAAGATCAGCAATCGTCAATATGAGCAACTGCTTCGTCAAAATTTTGTCAATGTCCGACGTGTCCGTGAATGGCGAGACACCCATACACAATTGCACACCACCGTGGCTGAGCATCGGTGGGCCTTGAATTCAAAGCCCGCAAGCTACGAACAAATTCACCTTTCTATGTTGGCAGGCTTGTTGGGCAATGTGGGCTGCAAACTGGACGATGAAGATGTGTATTTGGGCGCACGGGGCATTAAGTTTTACCGCCATCCTGGCGCTCACTTGTCAAAGAAACCGGGTCGTTGGACCGTGGTTTCTGAACTCGTTGAAACCACGCGTTTGTTTGGCCGTGGCATTGCCAACATTGAGGCCACATGGCTCGAGCAAGTGGGAGGTCATTTGCTCAAGAAACAACTCCTTGATCCGCATTGGGAAAAGAAATCAGGCGAGGTCATTGCATTGGAGCGCGCCACTTTGTATGGCTTGGTGGTTTACAGCGGCAGGCGGGTGCCCTTTGGCAAAGTCGATCCGCAATCTGCGCGCGAAATATTCATTCGCGAGGCCTTGGTTCAGGTGCAGTGGGAAACTGCCTTGCCTTTTCTCGCCTCTAACCACAAGATGATCGCCAAGGTGGAGGAGTTGGAGCACAAGTCACGCAGGCAAGATGTGCTGGTTGACGATGAATTGATTTTCGCTTTTTACGACCAACAAATACCTGCTGATGTGTGCTCCGGACGCTTGCTGGAAAATTGGTACAAAAATGAAGTGAAACGACAGCCGTCGTTGCTCTTGCTCAGTCGTGAGGAATTGATGCGCCATGAGGCGGCAGGCATCACAACACAAGCATTTCCTAAAACCATTCGCTTGGGTGGCACAGATTGCATGGCCACCTACTTGCACGCGCCTGGCGATGCGCGAGATGGGGTCACGGTCACGGTGCCTTTGTTTGTTTTGAATCAAGTGAGTGAGGACCGGTGTGAGTGGTTGGTACCCGGCCTATTGAAAGACAAGATCCAGGCGCTCTTAAAAAGTTTGCCCCAAAAACCTCGTTCACGGTTTGTCCCCTTGCCTGATTCAGCTGCCAAGTTGACCGAGGCCTTGGGTTTGCCTGAAACTTTTGGTTCGGGTTCTTTAACTGACTCACTGCTCAAGAAAGTTCGCGACATCACCAGCTTGGATGTAAAGCGCGCCGACTTCAAACTCGATATGCTCAGCCCTCACTTGTTCATGAACTTGCGTGTCGTGGATGAACATGGTCGTCAACTGGGCATGGGGCGTAATTTGGGTGCACTCAAGGCCGACTGGGGTTCTCAAGCGCGGGGTGCTTTCCAAGCGCTGGCTCAGTTGAAGGTGCTGGTTCAGCCTGAAAAGAAACAACAAGGGTCCGTGAGCCTTGAGGACTCGGTTCAGGCAAAGACGCCTCATTCACCGCAAGTTCCCAGGGCTTCACAGCCAAAAGTAGCCCCCCTTGAGCGCTACACCGCATGGACTTTTGGTGATTTGCCTGAGCTCATGGAAATCAACAAAGGTGGACAAAGCTTGATTGGTTTTCCAGCCTTGGTGGATGCCGTTGATGCAGTGATCATTGAGGTTTTCGACGAGCCAGAAATGGCCTCACAAAAACACCGTGAAGGTTTGCGCCGCTTATTTGCTTTGCAAATCAAGGACGCGTTGAAATATCTTGAAAAGAACATTCCTGATTTACAAAAAATGGCAGTTGCCTTCATGCCTTTAGGAACCGCCGATGAATTGCGTCAGCAAATCATTGAAGTCGCACTGGACCGAGCTTTTCTTCTCAACCCTTTGCCCACTGATGAGTGGGCTTTCAAAAAACGCATCGAAGAAGGAAGAGGGCGCCTCACGCTGATTGCCAACGAAGTGGCCCGATTGACGGGCCTGATTCTGACCGAGTACGCTGCAGCCGTTCGCAAAATCAAAGATACCAAGAATGCCCCCGATGCCACAGCAGATTGTGCTCAGCAATTGCTGCGCCTGATGCCCAAAAAATTCTTGGTGGCATCGTCTTGGACTCAATTGCAGCACTTTGCCCGGTATCTGAAAGCCATCGTGTTGCGCTTGGACAAGTGGCGTGCAGACCCTGCACGCGATGCGGCCAAACTTTTGGAATTAAAACCGCAGGAGCAACGCTATTGGCGCCTGGTGTCCGATCGCAAAGGCGCTGTCGACGATCGGATGTTGGAGTTCCGCTGGCTGCTGGAGGAGTTGCGTGTCAGCTTCTTTGCACAGGAGCTTAGAACGCCTCAACCGGTCAGCTTGAAGCGCTTAGACAAAGCTTGGGCGCAATTGACTCATTGAGCTTTGGGTAAGGTCATCAAGGGGATGTCTTTTTCATGGGCCAACTTGTCCAATTGCGCGCGGCTTTGACTGGCAAAAAAGAGGGCAATGCTTTGGTGTGTTTTCTTTGTCAGCATGGTTTGATTGCTCGACATTTTCAATCCAACCGCATCGCACAGTGCCTTGGCGAAGTGAGGCTCCAATGCAGCAACAACTACGCGGCCATTTTGACACGCATATATTTTGTAGCCCGCATGTGCACCCCCCACAGCGCCCTCAGGTAAGGTCATGCCCCAGTGCCGAGGCAAGGCCAACCATTGCGCAGCATCCGACAGCGCCACTTCGTGAAAGCTGCCTTTGCCTTTGACACTTTGCTTTAAGGTGGCCTTCAATACAGCCTCGCTGGCCATCAACGCACCGCCCATGTCAGCAAACAAGCTGGCAGGCAGTTGCATGCCAGGCACCAAGTTGACTTCGGCTTGATAGGTCAAATCGTGACCGGGGATTTCGGCCAGAGGGCCAGGCGCTCCCACCAGGCTGACACAGCTGAGCTTTGGGTATTGCAGTTGCAGAGATGGCCAGCTCAATGCCAATTTTTTCAGAGCCGAGGGTCTGAACGAGGTTAACAAGACATCTGTTTTGGCCAGTAATTCGTGCAATTTTTGCTGATCAACTGGCGTTTTTAAATCCAAACTAACTTCTTTCACGCCCTGGTGCAAAGTGCTGTAACCGTCTGCCGTGTAAAAGGCCATGGGGTCACCTTGGGGCGGATTCACCTTGGTGCATTGAGCGCCCATGTTCACCAATCGCATCAGCGTTGCAGGGCCAGGCAGATTCAAAGCCAAACTGAGAATGCGCACACCGCGCAGGGTGGTGTCTTTGGACATGTTCAAGGTTCTTCCGGCGTTGATTATAGGAGTGCTTACAAAAGTAACTTCTAATTTTTGCTTGTACTTTGAGAGCACGGGTGTCGGATCTTGTAAACCCTTAGGAAATACATTTTTTCTCAGATCTTTTTACTATTAATATCTTCACATGACCCATGATAAATGGGTTTGAAAAATAGAATTTTTTTGTCTATTGGGTGCTGCCTTTACCAGTCATTGTTTAAAAAGGATTCCCAATGTTGTCGAAAAGTGAGAACGAGAAACTTTGCCGCATTGGCCCAGGCACACCGATGGGCGATGTGTTTCGCCGGTTCTGGAACCCCGTATTAATGTCCTCAGAACTGTTGGAGCCTGGGTGCGCACCCGTGCGAGCCGAAATACTGGGTGAGCGGCTTGTTGCATTTCGCGACTCGAAGGGGCAAATCGGCATGATGGAAGAGTTGTGCATGCATCGCGGTGCATCTCTGGCACTCGGTCGTGTCGAAGAAGGCGCCATTCGCTGTATTTATCACGGCTGGAAATTTGGCATGGACGGAACCGTGCTGGAGATGCCGAACGTCCCCGGCGAGTGCGTGCACGCCAAGCTGAAGGCGAAGGCCTATCCGGCCCGGGAGGCTGGCGGACTGATCTGGATCTACATGGGGCCTGCGAACAAGATGCCTCCCTTTCCGGACTGGGGTTTCATGCACCTTCCGCTGGAGAATCTTCGAGTCAGCCGTTTTGATACAGAAGTCAATTACATGCAGCAGCTTGAAGGGGGCTCAGATACAACGCACGTCGGAATTCTGCATACCAACGACGCTCGTCCAGGCTGGATGGATCATCAATTCACTGCCAATACGGACCTTGACAACCCCGCGAGTCTTGCCTCTGACGACCTAGCCCCGGAGCTAGAACTGGAGCAGACCGAGTTCGGTTTTCGATACGCTTCAACGCGCCGCATTCGCGGACAAGAAACGGTCCGTAACGTGCGCATTGTGCCGATTGCGATGCCATCGACTCGTGTCATTCCCTCACCAAAGCTGCAATTTGTAATCTTTGAAGTTCCCATGAACGACACGAGAACCACAACCTTGGGTGTGAGCTACGATATTGACGGCGGTCCAATCGATGGCTGGAAATTGGATGAGATTGGTGGACGCCACAACCCCATGCTTTTCGATCATGTCACGCACAGGTACATGGGTACTTGGGAAAATCGTTTCGGCCAGGACCGTCAGGAGATGGAGAAGAGCTGGAGCGGTATCAAGGGGGTCGTCGCAGAAGATCAAGCCATCGCGATGTCGCAAGGTCCGATCGTTGACCGCAGTCAAGAACATCTGGTTGCCGCTGATATGGCCCTTGTCCGTGCGAGAAAGCAGTTGCTTGAGTCTGCGGATCGAGTTCGCAATGGTGGTGACCCGATTGGCGTTGCGGCGGACTTCAGCAAGGTGCTGGCCTGTGATCGCAATATAGAGTCAGGTGTTGAGTGGAAGACCCTCCTCCCGCTTTGAGCCATCGCTATCACAAGAAACTAAGGAGACATGACATGCGCTTTTATTTGATTGAAATTGCAGCCGTTTTTAAAGCGGCAACAGGCTGGTTGCGGCGCCGGCACCTTGCCGTCTTGGGTGCGATTGTGCTGATTGCCAATGTGACAGCCCTTGTGCCTGTGGCGCAGGCGGCTTGGCCTGATCGCGCCATCACCATCATTGTGCCGTTGCCACCGGGTGGGCCAGCCGACTCTATCGCCCGGGCTATCGCCCAGAAGCTGCAGGAACGTCTCGGCCAGCCCGTGGTGATCGATAACAAGCCGGGGGCGGGTGGCATGCTGGGCGTTGAGCTCGGTGCCAGAGCAAAACCTGATGGCTACACCATCATCATGGCAGGCTCCTCCATCGTCCTAGTATCAGCCATCGATCCAAAGGCGATGCGAATTGACATCCGCAAGGATCTTCAGCCGATTACGATCGTCTCCAAACTCCCGTTGCTTTTCTCCACGAGCCCAACAGCGCCATTCAGCACGTTCAAGGAGTTCGTTGCCTACGCGAAGGCTAATCCGGGGCGTGTCTCTGTGGGTGTATCACCAGGCCTCTCCACTTCTGCCCATGTTTTGCTTGAACGCATCAAGTTCGAACTCGGCATTGATGTGGTTCCAATTCCCTACAAGGGCAGCGCCCCGGCGCTCATGGCGCTGATATCCGGCGAGGTCCCCGCGATTCTCGACTACCTTCCTAGCGCAGGCCCATTCATCACCAGCGGAAAGATCAAACCGATGGTGCTCATGACGGACGCGCGCAATTCCAGCTTTTCTCAAATTCCGAGCATTGTGGAACTCGGTTATCCCGGGTTCAGTGTTGATGCATGGAACAGCTTGATGTTGCCGGCTGGGACGCCCAAAGAGATTGTTGCCCGTCTGCATCGAGAAGTAGTGGATATCATCAAGTCACCCGAAATGAAGGCCAAATTTTTTGACCTCGGACAGGAGTCCGGTGGAAATACGCCAGAACAGTTTGCTGAAATGATCCGGTCCAGCGAAGAAATGTGGACCAAGATCATCCGGGACGCAAAGCTGACATTTCCCAAATGAAAGTCAGCTTAACCTGCGCCTCTTTTTGGCAAGCTGTCCAATGAGTCTCGCAATCGAATTGCAAGAAAAGGTGCGCTCACTCGGCGCCGCCTTCAATCTTGACATCCTGGCTGCCACCCAAGAGATTTATCGGCAGCATCTTGACATGACTCCAGTGGAAGAGAAGACGAACCTGGCCTATGGTTCCAATGAGCGTCATCGACTGGATTTGTACTTGCCAAAGTCTGCGCCGTTGGCCGTGGTGGTTTACGTGCATGGCGGCGGTTTCGTAGGTGGCGACAAGAACAGTGACGGAACTTTCTATGTGAATGTGGGACGCTTTTTGGCACGCCAAGGTTTTGCTGCCGTTTTGCCCAACTACCGTCGCGCGCCAGCACATGGGTGGCCCGCAGGGGCTGAAGACGTTCGAGATGTCATCGGATGGGTGCGTCAGAACGTGCGGGGGCTTGCAACTGACGAGCTTGATTTGTTCGTGCTGGGGCAGTCTGCAGGTGCCAGCCATGTTGGCTCATGGTTGTTCGATTCACAAACGCGCGGCACGCCGCTAGGTGCGTTGGCGGGCGTGATGCTGATGAGCGGTTTCTATAACGCGGCCGCGCCTCTCTCTGCAAACGCCTTGGCTTATTTCGGTGACGATGTCACGCTGCATGCGCAGCGCTCACCGATCACTCACGTCTCTAAAATCGAGGTGCCAGTGTGTTTGAGTGTGGCGGAACTCGACCCTGGGAGCATTGGCTGGCAAACTTTTCAGCTGGCCGAGGCCATGACGCGATGCAATGGCCGCAGTCCTGAGTTTGCTTGGCTGCGCGGACACAACCACGTCTCTACCGTTCTGAGCTTGGGGTCGCCGCAGCAAGATGCTGCTGCGGAGATTCTGCGTTTCCTAAAGACCCATCTCACCTCGTCTGATGCTCCGGTTCAGCCAAACCCAGCTTCATCGCAGACCTCAGACGATTTGTCACCAGACTTGCTCTCTTGACGCGGTGTTCTTTGGGTCCGAACTGTGAGAGCTTGTGGATGTCATGAGCAGTAGAATTTTTAATCATCTAGGATAAGCAAACATGTTGAGTCAACAAGACAATGAACTCCTTTGCCGGGTCGGTCCGGGTACTGCGATGGGCGATGTATTTCGTCGCTTTTGGAATCCTGTGTTGCCAGCAATGGAACTGCAATCGCCTGGTTGTCGGCCTGTTCGTTTGCGCATTCTTGGTGAAGAACTTGTAGCGTTCCGCGACAAGTCAGGACAACTTTGCATCATCGAGGAATGGTGCCTGCACAGACGTGTATCGTTGGCCCTAGGTCGTGTCGAAGAGCATGGAATTCGTTGTCTCTACCACGGTTGGAAATTCGGCTGTGATGGAACCGTGCATGAGACGCCAAATACCAAAGACATTCGAATTCGTAAGCGCCTGCGCGCGCGCACATACCCAGTTCGTGAAGCAGGCGGCTTAATTTGGGCCTACATGGGACCGATCGACAAACAACCGCCGTTTCCGCACTGGCGCTTTATGGACATTGCAATCTCGAATTTGAATGTGGTGAAGCTCGATTCAGGTTCCAATTACATGCAGGTTCTTGAAGGAGGTGCGGACAGTTCCCACGTGGGTGTTCTGCACTCGAACTTTGCGCGTCCTGGCTGGCTAGATGGCGAGTTCAAGGCAAATCCAGACGACGACAACCCGACTGCACTCGTCAGCGATGAACTTGCGCCAGATCTTGAAATTGAAGACACTGAATTTGGTTTCCACTATGCTGCTGTGCGTCCGATGCCAAGCAATGACGAGAATCCGATGCACAACGTTCGCATAGTGCCCATCGTGATGCCGTCCACACGCATCATTCCAGCTCGCGCCATGCAGACCGTTCTGTTCGAGGTGCCAATTGACGATGAAAATACTCGGACGCTCAGCATTGGCTTTCGAATTGACGGTGAATCTTTTGACATGAGTCGATACGAGGATATTCGTGGCCGCAAAAACCCTGCGCTGGTTGATCAGGCAGCTGGGCGGTACTTGGGCACCTGGGAGAATCACTTTGGTCAGGATCCGGAGGCGATGGAAAGCAGCTGGTCTGGCATTCAAGGTGTTGTGATGGAAGACTTGGCGATGTCGATGTCACCTGGCCCGATAGTTGATCGCAGCGATGAGCATCTGGTTGCCGCTGATGCCGCCATCGTTCGAGCGAGACGACAATTGCTCGCCTCTGCACGCCGAGTGCTAGCGGGTCGCGACCCTATTGGGCTGATGGACGACCTTTCACAGGTGATGGCATGTGATGAAACAGTTCCTGTCAAAACACGCTGGCAAGACCTCGCGCCGGGACATAAGCTGCGACAGACGGATGATTAAGGCTTGATATTCCGTCATTTTGTGCCATGTTGGTCTGCCCGGAGGGACTCGAACCCCCGACCTACGGCTTAGAAGGCCGTTGCTCTATCCAGTTGAGCTACGGGCAGATAAAAAAAGCCCTAGACAGGGCTTTTTTGAGATGAATGGTCGGAGCGAAAGGATTCGAACCTTCGACCCTCTGGTCCCAAACCAGATGCGCTACCAGACTGCGCTACGCTCCGACAAGCATCGTATTCTAATGCCGGTTCCAGCTAATTCTTGGAAATTGCTTAAAAGTTGTGCTTTTTGAGCTTAACTTCCCCGTGTGATTGGCATTTCCACTTGACCCGGCATGAGCAGGTGTTTGGCCAATTCAAGCTTTGCCAATGAATTGCGGTGGACCTCATCGGGCCCATCGGCAAATCGCAAAGTGCGCTGGTGTGCATAAGCATAGGCCAATGGGAAGTCTTGCGACAAGCCACCCGCACCATGCGCCTGAATGGCCCAGTCAATGATCTGACAGGCCATTTGAGGTGCCACAATTTTGATCATGGCAATTTCAGCCTTGGCCACTTTGTTGCCGACTGTGTCCATCATGTAGGCGGCTTTGAGTGTCAGCAAGCGCGCTTGTTCAATCATGCAGCGAGACTCAGCAATGCGCTCTTGCCAGACGGTTTGACGGGCCACTTCGCGACCGAATGCGACGCGAGTGTTCAGGCGTTTGCACATGAGTTCTAATGCACGCTCGGCAATACCAATGGTTCGCATGCAGTGGTGGATACGCCCGGGGCCTAAGCGGCCTTGGGCAATTTCAAAGCCTCGACCCTCTCCAAGCAGCATATTGCTCGCTGGCACGCGCACATTTTCCAGAAGCACTTCCATGTGACCGTGCGGTGCGTCGTCATAACCAAACACAGACAAGGCTCTAATCACAGTGACGCCAGGTGTGTTGGCGGGAACGATGATCATGGATTGCTGCTCGTGACGACCTGCCTCTGGATTTGTTTTGCCCATGACAATGTAAACGGCGCAACGCGGATCGCCAGCACCAGAGGACCACCATTTCCGACCATTGATGACGTAGTCATCACCATCGCGTCGAATGTCACATTGGATATTGGTGGCATCGGAAGAAGCCACATCAGGCTCAGTCATTAAAAAGGCAGAACGGATTTCGCCCTTCAACAAAGGCTCAAGCCAACGGTCTTTGAGTTCCTCGCTGGCGTAGCGCTCAAAGGTTTCCATGTTGCCGGTGTCAGGTGCAGAGCAGTTGAAGACTTCTGCAGCAAAAGGGACTCGGCCCATGATTTCGCACAAGGGCGCATATTCCAAATTGGACAAGCCCTGAGGCGCGCGTGTGGATTTTGGCAAAAATAAATTCCACAAGCCTGCCGCTTGCGCTTTGGGTTTGAGTTCTTCAACAATGAGGGTGGGAACCCATGCATTGCCTTTGGCGCGATTGTCTTCAATTTCTTTAAAAAACCGACCTTCATTCGGATAGACATGTTCGTCCATGAAGGCCAGCAAGCGCGCTTGCATGGTTTTAATTTTGTCTGAATATTCGAATTGCATTGATTTTCTCCTGTTGATTCCTGATCAAGCCACTTGGCTGGCAAAGTGCCATGCCAGTTCAGCCATGGGCCGCGCACCCGCACCCGATGATTTAGCTTGCTCGCTTGAGGCTGTGCCGTCCTCTACTCGTTTGGCAATGCCTTGCAAAATTGCGGCAATCCGAAAGAGGTTGTAGGCCATGTAAAAATTCCAATCGACCGCCAATTTTTCGGGGGTTGTGAAGCCAGTTCGTTCGCAGTAGCGTTTGATGTACTCGGACTCCTCTGGAATGCCGAGCGCTTGGTGGTCTAAACCGCCGATGCCCCTGAATGAGCCTGGCTTGATGTGCCAAGCCATACAGTGGTAACTGAAGTCGGCCAGCGGGTGGCCTAGCGTTGAAAGTTCCCAATCTAAGATGGCAAGGACTTTGGGCTCGCTTGGGTGAAACATCAGGTTGTCGAGTCTGTAATCACCATGCACGATGCTGATCAGTGATTCATCTTTGGCACTGCTGGGGATGTTGCCGGGGAGCCAAGCCATGAGGCGGTCCATTTCAGGGATGGCTTGTGTGGCAGACGCTGCGTATTGTTTGCTCCATCGGCCTATTTGACGCTCGATGTAGTTGCCTGGTTTACCAAAGCTGGCCAAACCTTGTTCGGCAAATTTAACGCAGTGCAAGGCCGCGATCACGCGGTTCATTTCATCGTAAATGTCACCACGCTGCGAAGGGGTCATGTTGGGCAAGGACTGGTCCCACAAGACCCGTCCTGCGACAAACTCCATGATGTAGAAAGCACGACCCATGATGGCTTCGTCTTCACACAGAACATGCATTTTGGCAACGGGTACGTGCGTTCCTGCCAATCCCTTCATGACTTTAAATTCTCGCTCAATGGCATGCGCCGATGGCAGTAGTTTGTCCACGGGCCCAGGCTTTGCTCGCATGACATAGGCGCAGCCTGGCGTGATCAGTTTGTAGGTGGGGTTGGATTGCCCCCCTTTGAATATTTCAACTGAGAGGGGCCCCTCAAAACCGGTCATGTTGGCGTACAGCCATCGTTCTAGCGCAGACACATCAAACGCATGGTTGCCTGTGACGGGACGCGTGCCCACAAAGTGATCAAATTGGCTCATGAGGCAATACTGTTGTAAACAAGGGTGGTTGCATTCAGTTGTCTGAATCTACAATTTTCACAAGTGCTTCCCTGTCGAGCACGGTCAAGCCACCGGGTTCGATGAGGATGACCTGCTCGCGCTCCATTTGCTTGAGTTCTTGGTTCACGCGTTGCCTTGAAGCACCCAGCAATTGCGCCAATTCCTCTTGCGCCAAATGCAAGCTGATCCGAATGGCTCGCGCGTCCGACAAACTTGGGACGCCATAACTGCGCACCAGGTGATTCAATTGTTTGGCCAACCGCGCACGCAAGGGCAAGGTGTTCAGATCTTCTACCAAGCCATAGAGTTGGCGGATGCGACGTGCATGCAAGCGGAGCATCGCATCGTACAACTCGACGTGCGAATCTAAGATTTTTTTGAAGTCGGACTTGGCAACGTTGAGCGTGGTGGTCTCGCCATGTGCGTACGCATCGTGCGTGCGCCGATCGCCGTCGAAGATGGAGACATCGCCGAACCAAATGCCGGGTTCCACATAAGTCAGTGTGATCAATTTGCCTGAGACTGAGGTTGAACTCACGCGAACGGCACCTTTGGCGCAAGCCAGCCATTGCTCGGGCGGTTCGCCGCGGGCTGCAATGAGTTCGCCGTCTTTGTGACGTTTGACGTAGGCGCATCGAAGGATGTCGTGTTTGAGGGAAGGTGACAAGGTTGAGAACCAACGACCCGCGTTGATGGCTTCTCTTTCCTCTATCGTAAGAATAGGTTCGTCCATGGGCTGTCTTTTGAGTGACTAAGAGATCAGAAATTGTCGCGTGAGGGACCCGATCTCATTCGTATTTGGGAGTTTCTTTATTTAAAAATGCCGAAATGCCAATGCCCGCATTGACATGGTGAAGGTTTTTCACGAAATGATCACGCTCTAAGCTGAGTTGGTGGTTCAGTGATGATGCATCAGCCTCATTCATCAGCTCTTTGATGCAGCTCAGCGCATTGTGCGCGCGTTGGTTTAACTGGCTGGCCATGTTCAAGGCGGTTCCAAGCGATTGTCCCGCTTCGCATACGCGATTGACGACACCCAAGGCATGCAAGCGCTCGGCACTGATGCGCTCACCCAACATCAGCAACTCGGTGGCCAGTTGGCGCGGCATGCTGCGAGACAGGCTCCATGTGCTACCCCCATCTGGTGAGAGGGCGATGTTGCTATAAGCCATGACAAAAACGCTGTTGCGTGCGGCCACAATCATGTCGCAGGCCAATGCCAGTGAAAATCCTGCGCCAGCGGCAGGGCCTTCAACGGCAGCAATGATGGGCTTTGGAAAGCTTCGAATAGCTTCTACCCAATTGTGCAAGCTCTCAATGCTTTGGGCTTGAATTTCTGGTGCCTGTTGTCGGTTGTCGTTCAGACGCTGAAGGTTGCCTCCGGCGCTGAAAATACCGCCTTCACCCGTGATGACCACACTTTTGACATCAGGGCTTGTCTCTGCAACGCTGAGCGCTTCGACACCCGCGGCATACATTTCAGGTCCTAAAGCATTGCGATGCTCAGGGTTGCTCAAGGTCAAAATGAGCGTGGCACCTTCGCTGGTACTGAGTAACTGAGCTGGCATGTTTTCAATCCTCTGTGTGAAGCAAAGACAAGCCAATCGCGCCACGTCGGCGAAGCCATGGACTGGGGCGATAGCGTGGATCGCCGTAGACAGTTTGCAGGTTGAAGAGCACCTCGAGGATATTGGCAGGACCTAATTTGTCGCCCAATGCCAAAGGGCCCAAGGGGTATCCCAGACCCAATGTCACGGCAAGGTCGAGGTCTTTGGGTGTGCAAACCCTTTGCTGGCACATGTCTGCCGCGATATTGACGATGTGGGCCACAACGCGTTGTGTCACAAAGCCACCACTGTCGCGCACCACACTCACGGCTTTGCCATCTTTGGCAAACAAGGCGTGCGCTGCATCTCGCATGTCGATGCGTGTGGCTGGATTGGTAGCCAACACACGGCGTTGGGTGGCGGCATCTTCAAACAGCATGTCGATGCCCACTGTGCGTGCGGGGTCGAGTCTTTCGACCACTGCGACGGTGGTCACATCAAATCCCAAGGGTGCAACCAAGGTCAGGGCCTGGGGTGAGGGCGATGCACCCGTTTCAAGTGTGGCGCCAAGATCTTTGAGGAGTTTGAGAAGTTCAATTCGGCGTGTTGCACGAGGTGAAACCCAAACAGGCGGAAATTCTTTCACGTTGGGCACGGCATGATCTGGTGGTAAAACAGCTTTGCCATCTGCATAGCTGTAAAAACCTTCGCCTACTTTTTTGCCAAGCACACCACCCGCCAAGCGTTGTGAGGTCATGACGCTAGGGCGATAACGGGGCTCTTGGTAATACTGGTTGTAAATGGATTCCATCACGGGATGCGAGACATCCAGTGCGGTTAAGTCAAAGAGTTCGAAGGGGCCAAGTTTGAAACCCACTTGGTCTTTCAGGATGCGGTCAGTGGTGGCGAAATCGGTCACGCCTTCAGACACCAATCGCAGCGCTTCAGTGCCATAACCCCGTCCTGCATGATTGACAATGAAGCCAGGCGTATCACCCGCTTGAACAGGGGCATGGCCCATTTGGGTGGCATAGTGGGTCAGACGCTCGCAAACTTCTCGACTGGTTTTTAAGCCCGCAATCACTTCCACGACTTTCATCAAGGGCACGGGATTGAAAAAATGATACCCCGCGAATTGAGCAGGGCGCTTGAGCGCTGCAGCAATGGCTGTGACAGACAAAGAAGATGTGTTGGTGACCAGAACAGTGGTTTCAGGCAACAAGTTTTCAAGTTCAATAAATAAATTTTTCTTGGTGTCTAAACGCTCCACAATGGCTTCAATCACCAGTTCACAAGATCTCAAATCTTGCAGCGTTGTGGCCATGTGAATGCGCGATTTGTAAGCCGTGAGCGTGTCTGCATCAAAGCGACCTTTGCTCATGAGCGTTTCCCAAACTTGAAAAACAGCATCCCTGGCTAATTGAGCAGCTTCGGTTTGGGTGTCAAAAAACCAAACTTGACTGCCAGATTGCGCTGCAATTTGTGCAATACCGCGGCCCATGGCACCCGCACCAATGATGGCGACTTGATTGAAGGCTAGAGTCATGTTGTGAGAAGGGGAAAATAGATCAACCGAAGTCGGCGGGTGTTTGAAAATTCAGCGCCGGACTTGCAACGCTCCTGGATTGACAATGTTAGTGGGTGTGCCCTTGATGAAATTGATGACATTGTCGAAGGCTGAACCAAAGTAGAGTTCATAACTGTCTTTCTCGACATAGCCAATGTGTGGTGTGCAAATGCAATTTTCCAAGCGCAGCAATGCATGACCTTGCAAGATGGGTTCGTGCTCAAAAACGTCGATGGCTGCAAGACCAGGTCGTCCGCGGTTGAGCGCACTGATGAGGGCGTCTGGTTCGATCAACTCAGCGCGTGAGGTGTTGACGATCATGGCGCTGGTTTTCATGCGAGACAAATCTTCCAATGTGAGGATGCCTCTTGTTGATTCGTTCAATCTCAGGTGCAATGAGAGCACATCGCTTTGCTCAAACAATGCCTCTCGGGTGGTAGCAGGAATGAAGCCATCTGCAGCTGCTTTTTCGCGCGAAGCTTCACTGCCCCAAACCACCACTTGCATGCCAAAGGCCTTGCCGTAGCCAGCCACCAGTTGGCCAATTTTCCCGTAGCCCCAAATACCCAATGTGCGGCCTCGCAAGACTGTGCCCATTCCAAAATTGGTCGGCATGGACGCCGATTTCAAACCCGATTGTTGCCAAGCACCGTGCTTCAAATTGCCAATGTATTGAGGCAATCGACGGGCTGCTGCCATAACCAAGGCCCAAGTGAGTTCGGCAGGTGCAAAGGGAGAGCCTGTTCCTTGTGCAACGGCAATGCCGCGTTCGGAGCAGGCTTCTAAGTCGATGTGTGAGCCTGCATGGCCAGTTTGCGAGATAAGTTTTAAGCGCGGCAGTTTCTCAAGCAATTGCCGATTGAGGTGAGTGCGTTCTCGGATGAGGACCAGAATGTCTGCATCTTTGAGGCGAACAGACAATTGGCCAAGGCCTTTGACCGTGTTGGTATAGACCTTGGCACTGTAGTCATCTAGTTTGGACGCGGAGTCAAGTTTTCGGACGACATCTTGGTAGTCGTCAAGGATCACAATGTTCATGGACAGTATTGTGCCTTGACCTGAGCCCCCCACAGGGGGGGATACCTAAATTTTGACGGTTTAAAAACCATCTGCCTTCACAAATTAATGAGGCAGCGAAGCTTTGTTTTGGTTTTCAAGCGCTACCAATCGGTCTAGTTCGGCGCAGACATCGGCCATTCTTCCGGAGATGACCATTCGCCCTGCGCAATGAGGTGCTTCATGGTGTTCGGAGACTCGAAGGACGCGAAGTGCTCTGTGGGACTTTTGCGTGCTGAGTGAGGGCCCGGTTACGGAGTGAACTTGCGTGAGAGGGCAAGGTGAAGATTCAAGGTGTGCAGCGGCGTTCATAAATTTGTGAATACCGTTGTAAATACCAGAGAGAGCGACGAGAGCGATTCCCATGTGAAACCTTTCGATTTTGAGGTTGAACATAGGCAGGATTGCAAAGAGAGACTGTGTTTCACAGGGCCTGTGTGCATAGCACCGGCGCCCGCCACCTGCGAAACAGTCTGATGAAATGGGGCTTACATGAGCAAGGTGTTGCGAATGAGTCCAACCGCCAAACCTTCAATGTCAAAGGGCTCACCAGGATTGACCAAAATGATGGGATAGTCGGGGTTTTCGGGGTGCAATTCAATTCGATCTTGTTGGCGGCGCAAACGTTTGACGGTCACTTCGTCGCCCAATCTGGCAACCACAATTTGGCCGTTTCTGACGTCCTTGGTGGCTTTAACGGCCAATAAATCGCCATCCATGATGCCGGCATCCCGCATGGACATGCCTCGGACTTTGAGCAAGTAGTCGGGTTGCTCCTGAAACAGGTGGCTTTCAAGGTGGTAGGTGCGATCGACGTGTTCTTGGGCCAAAATGGGAGAGCCCGCCGCAACACGTCCGATGAGAGGCAAGGCCAATTGAGCAAAACCAGGCAATGGCAAGCTGAACAAATCGCTGGAATTTCGCAGGGCATTGCGCGAAGCCCCTCTGAGGCGAATGCCTCGGGAAGTGCCGCTGACCAGATCGATGGCGCCTTTTCGAGCCAATGCTTGCAGATGTTCTTCCGCTGCGTTGGCTGACTTAAAGCCTAAGACCTGTGCAATTTCTGCGCGTGTCGGTGGAGCGCCTGTTTCGGCAATGGTTTTTTGGATGAGTTCCAAAATTTGTTGCTGTCGCGCTGTGAGCTTGGGTTGATCGAGCATGTTGCAGTCCTTCAAGGTGGCTGAGTGAACAGATAACTGTTTTCTTATCCAGTTACTGTATTTTTAACCAGTCTTTTTATAAATGCAAGCAAAAAATCAAAAAATTGTTGTTTTAGGCACAGGCGGCACGATTGCAGGAAAGTCATCTTCCTCTGATGAGGGTTTGTCTTACAGGGCTGCTCAATTAAGTATTGATGAACTTTTAAAGGCGATTGTTGGCACCAACCAAAGCCTGCCCCAATCCTTGGAAAACATTGAATTGATCGCAGAACAAGTCTCTCAGTTAGACAGCAAAGACATGGATTTCGTCACTTGGCGGCTCTTGGCGCAAAGATGCGAGCACTGGATGTCGCAAACTGACGTCAAGGCCGTGGTCGTGACACATGGCACAGACACCTTGGAGGAAACCGCCTATTTCCTGTCGCGGGTCATTGGCTTTCAAAAGCCCATCGTATTGACGTGTGCCATGCGTCCTGCCAATTTTAAAGATGCAGATGGTCCTCAGAACTTGAGAGATGCCTTGAATGTCGCTGCAAAATTTCGGGGCCGTGGGGTATGGCTGGTGGCTGCTGGGGAAATACACCACAGCCAATTCGTGCAAAAAATTCATCCCACAAGAATCAATGCTTTTGACTCGGGTGAATCAGGCGTTGCGGCAACTGTTATCAACGATGTCATCCAGATGTCAAGTGATTTCAAGGAACCGGAAGCCCATTCACCAAGCCCTCTTGATGCTTTGTCTGATCCCGAAAATTGGCCCTGGGTTGAGATCATCATGAACCATGTTCAAGCAAGTTCTCGGCTGGTCAGTGTGATGGTCACCGCGGGTGTTCAAGGCATTGTGGTGGCAGGAACGGGGAATGGCGCTGTGAGCAGTAGCTTGCTAAAAGGTCTGCAACAGGCGCACAAACAAGGCATTCAAATCAGGCTCGCCACGCGCTGCAATCAGGGGCCTGTTTTGCCCACGGATGGCCATGCGTTCAAAGCAGATTCAGGCTTGAGTCCTGTCAAAACAAGGGTGGCTTTGATGTTGGACATGATGTCCAAACAGCAAAGCCACTGAAGTATGTTGGGCTTACTTGCTATGGCCCAAGGCTTGCATGGCGCGCTTCGTGATGTCCTCGACCGAACCCATGCCGCTGATGGCGCGGTATTGGGGAGCCAGCGCAGGTTCATTCTGAGACCAGTCAAAATAATAAGCCACCAGCGGACGTGTTTGTTGACTGTAGACATCCAACCGTTTTTTCACGGTTTCTTCTTTGTCGTCTTCACGTTGCACTAAAGGTTCGCCCGAGACATCGTCCTTGCCTTCGGATTTTGGCGGCTTGAATTTGACGTGGTAAGTGCGTCCTGAAGCAGGATGCGAGCGACGGCCACTCATGCGTTCAATGATGGCATCAAAGGGCACATCAATTTCCAGAACGTAGTCTAATTTCACACCCGCCGCCTTCATGGCATCGGCTTGTGGGATGGTGCGTGGGAAGCCATCAAACAGAAAACCATTGGCGCAATCGGCTTGAGCGATGCGTTCTTTGACCAGGTTAATGATGAGGTCATCGCTGACCAGACCCCCTGATTCCATCACAGCTTTAGCTTGCAAACCCAATGGGGTTCCGGCTTTGACTGCGGCGCGCAACATATCGCCTGTTGAAATTTGCGGAATGGCATATTTCTCGCAGATAAAAGAAGCTTGGGTGCCTTTGCCTGCACCGGGCGCGCCTAAAAGAATCAGTCTCATGGAAGTCCCGAATAGTTATTAAATCTTTCGCCATATCCAAGATGGCTTTTTGATGAGAATAGCATGTGTGACCGAACTTTTCCTGACGGCAAGTCTGTGTGGTTTTTAGTCCTTGAAAATAGCTTGCACTCTGGCTAAATCCTCAGGCGTGTCAACACCAGGACCGGGAGCCTTTGAGGTCACATGCACTGCAATTTTGTGACCATGCCAGAGCGCGCGCAGTTGCTCCAAGGCTTCGCCCGTTTCAATGGGCGCTGGCGAGAGTGTCGGAAAAGTTTGCAGAAAGTCCACTCGGTAGCCATAGATCCCGATGTGTCTTAAGGGCGCTGGGGAGGGCAAAGAATGAATGCCCTGGGCAAATCCATCTCGCCACCATGGGATGGGTGCGCGACTGAAATACAGGGCAATTTGAGCTTGGTCTATGACCACCTTGACCACATTCGGATTGATGAACTCTGCCACCTCCTGAATTTCATGCGCCGCGGTGCTCATGCTGGCTTGAGGGCGCTGATGCAAAAGGGCGGCAACTTGGTTGATCAACTCAGGATCCATCAGGGGCTCGTCGCCTTGAACATTGACGACCATGTCATTTGCATTCAGTCCAAGCAAGGCACTGGCTTCTGCCAAACGATCACTGCCACTGGGATGGTCACTTTTGGTGAGCAGCACGTTCACGCCATGGGCTTTGCAGGCAGCCACAATTTCGGGGCTGTCTGCCGCAACGACCACTTGCGCCGCATTGGACAGAGCGGCACGTTGGGCGACTCTGACCACCATGGGCAAACCGTGAATATCTGCCAGGGGTTTATTGGGGAGACGCGTGGAGGCCAGTCGGGCTGGCACAATGACGGTGAAGGCTGGCGTCATGATGCTTTCTGTTTTGGAGGTTTTCACACCAAAGGCGTGCGAGGGGGAAGCTTTTCCAATTCTTCATCGCTTAATGTTCGCGCTTCATTTTCCAGCAGGACGGGAATGCCGTTCCGAATGGGGTAGGCCAAACGGGCGCTGCGCGACCATAACTCATGGGGCTCACGTTGAAGATCAAGCGGTCCCTTGGTCACTGGGCAAACGAGGAGTTCTAGTAATTTGGTGTCCATGATTCAATGATAACGGCGCGTTGCTCGAAATAGCACATCGAATTCCTGCCAAAAAGCAATTTCAGGTTCAAATATGAGCGGAACAGCCAGTGCATGAGGGTACTTTGCCCACAATTTCACCGCGTCTTTCTCAGTGCACAAAAGTGGCAATTGAGGCGATTTTGCTTGCCAGTTTTCAAAGTTGTCGTGATCGGGCAGGGCAGTGGCATGTTGAACCATCAAGCCCTCGTCTGCCAGCATTTTGAGAAACCCATCAGGCTTGGCAATGCCAGAGACCACCTCTAGGGGCTTGGCTTTCAATGCATTCAACTCGGTGGCCTGACCGTCTTGAGACAGGGCAAATGGACTGAGTCGACGAGTCGACTCAAAGCCTTCAGGCAGTGTGCGGGTTTGGGTGTGCAACAGAAGGTCGACCGCTCTAGGCCAGGGCTCTCGCAGAGGTCCTGCAGGCAAAAGATGGCCGTTGCCAATGCCTGTTGCGTCCATCACGCAGATTTCCAAGTCTCGTTGGAGAGACAGATGTTGCAAACCATCGTCACACACCAAAACTTTCACGTCTGGAAATTTTTCCAAAAGGAGTAGAGCGGCTTTCACCCGGTCGGATCCCACCACCACTGGCACGTGACATTTCTGATGAATCAAAAGGGGTTCATCGCCCACGACTTTCACATCACTCTGATCACTGACGACTTGGAGAGATTGTGCAGTGCGGCCATAGCCCCGAGAGACAACACCTACGCGAATGTCTTGTTTGACCAAGTGCCGAACGATGGCGATGGTCAAGGGTGTTTTGCCGCCGCCACCCACCACCACATTGCCCACCACAATCACAGTCGCATTGACTCGATGCTGTGCAAGCATGCCCCCCTTGAACAAAGATTGGCGAAGCAGCAGACCGATGCGATAAATGACTTCAACCGGCCAGAGTAAATAAGTGAGCGCATTGCGCCTGTGCCAATAAGTGGGAAGCTGATGAAGCCATGAGTTCATAGGCTTGCCTCAAGGAGAGGAGGGCTTGAACTTGTCAGCACCTTGGGTTGCAAAGGTGATTCTCGCAACACCACTCAATCTGGCCGCTTCTAAGACGTTCACAACAGCTTGGTGCGTGGCAGATGCATCGGCTTTGATCAGCAAACCTGATTTTAAAGGGTCCAATTTTGAAAGTGCCTCCCGAATGTCTTGCGGGCTTCGGCCTTCTAATTGGATGCCGTTGACTGCATACATGCCTTGTGAATTGACGGCAACGACCCAAGTTGGAGGGGGGCTTTCGGGCTGTGCTGCACTGGCAGATGGCAAATTTAAATTCATTTCATTGAACCTTGTCCATGTGGTGCTGAGCATCATAAAAATCAAGATGACCAACAGAACATCAATGAAAGGAATCAAATTGATGTCGGGCTCAGCTGGAAGACTCTTTTTAAATTTCAAGGTTTGCTCGCAGGTCGGTGATGGATGGCATGAGCCTCATGTTTTTCATTCGCGCATGGCAGCCAGGTGTCGCGCAAAACGTTCTGAGGCCCATTCCATTTGCAACAACAATCGATCAACTTTGGCCTTGAAAAAACGCCAGGCCATGAGGCAAGGGATGGCCACCAAAAGACCGAGTGCTGTGTTGTAAAGCGCAACTGAAATCCCGTGTGCCAATTCACTGGGTTGCTGTTGACCTGGCGCTTGCAGGCCAAACAGTTCAATCATGCCAATCACGGTGCCGAGAAGTCCCAGCAGCGGCGAAGCTGAGGCCAGAGTGGCCAATGCAGTGAGATAGCGCTCTAAGACTTGTGCAGCCATCCGACCTTCCATTTCCATGCTTTCACGGACGTCTTGATGGCTCGCAGAGGGATTGAGCGCAAGGGTTTGAAGACCCGAGGCAAAAATAGGCCCCACAGCGCCCAACTGGGCAATAAGATGAATGCTGCTCTCAGAGGGAAATCCTTGTCGTGTAGATTCAATTGCCTTCTCTAGAGCGTTGGCCGGAAGTATCTTGAATGTCTGCAAGGCATAAAGGCGCTCAAAAATAATGGCAAGCGCGAAAATGGAGCATGCGATCAGTGGCCAAATGGGCCAACCTGCGGCTTGTATGATGCTGAGCAAAGTGAATCTTTCTACTTCTGGTTTCAGTTTTGATTATGGCCGATGAAATTGTTCGTATTTTCTGTGGATAACTTTGTGAAGAACTTCCTTGCCATTGGCTTGCAAACCGCATGCACATTGAGTTTGAACACAGTGCTTGTTTTTTAGACAAAATTTTCATCAATCAAATCAATGGCTTACGTCATCTCATGCGCATCATGCTTGTCTTACCTTCCGATGTGCCCAGTGTCTTTGGCGCTGTGGACTCTTTAAGCTTTGAAAGACAACTCTCTCCCAACAATATGAGCTTGAAACCCGCAAAAAATAAGGCTTTTTTATGCTGAAGCTAGATGCAGCGCCACGAGTCTGGTCGGTTGGTGCGCTTTGCCTTGCCGTTGCTGACGCTCTCAATGCCAAGTTCAATCCTGTCAAGGTAAAAGGCGAGATTTCGGGCTTCTCTAAGGCTGCCAGTGGTCATTGTTATTTCAATCTCAAGGACGAGCGCGGGCAAATCAGGTGTGCCATGTTCAAAAGAGCCGCCAGCCTTGTGGTTTTCACACCCCAAGAGGGCGAATTGGTTGAGGTCATTGGCAGATTGGGTGTTTATGAAGCACGAGGTGATTTGCAGTTGGTGGTGGAGTCGATGTCAAGGGCAGGTCTTGGGGATTTGTTCGCTCAATTTTTAAAACTCAAAGCCAATCTAGAAGCCGAAGGTTTGTTTGATACGTCTCGCAAGAAGGTGGTTCCCAGCCAACCGCGCGCCATTGGCCTGATCACTTCTTTGGGCGCGGCCGCCTTGCACGATGTGGTCACCGCCTTGGCCCGCCGGGCACCTCACATTCCAGTTATTTTGGCGCCAGCATCGGTGCAAGGGGTGAGTGCACCCGCTGAGTTGCTTCAAAGTCTTCAAACTTTGGTGAATTGGAAGGGCGCCGCAACTGCAAATCAAGGTCCAACAGGCCGATCAGACGCCCACGTGATGGGAGTTGACGTCATTTTGATGGTTCGAGGTGGCGGGGCCATGGAAGACTTGTGGGCCTTCAATGATGAACGACTGGTCAGGGCCGTGGCCTCATGCCCGGTGCCCATCATTTCTGGTGTCGGCCATGAAACCGATTTCACATTGGTCGATTTTGCCGCTGACTTGCGAGCGCCAACCCCAACGGCAGCAGCCGAAATGGTCGCCACAGAAAGAGAGCAACTGATGGCCGAACTTGAGGCCTTAAAAGACGCCTTGTCACAGGCTGTTGGCACCGCCCTTGATCAGCGCAGTCAACGCCTTGATTGGGTTGGCAATCGTTTAGGGCGACCATCTGCACGGCTCGCAGATCAACAGTCCAAATTGGCTCAAATGGGGCAGTCCTTGCATTTCGGCTTGCGCAGTCAGGTTCAACAAAAAAGACATGGCCTGGCTAAATTTTCCGAAAGCTTGCCGCGAGCCCTGCATCAAAGCACTCAGAGGCAGCAACAATCGATTCTGAACATGAGCACCCGTTTAGGTCTGTTGGATCCGCATTTGGTGCTGGAACGCGGCTATGCCTGGTTGACAGATTCGTCGGGCCAGGCCCTTACGCATCCCCAAGACTTTCAAGCTGGTCAGCCAGTCATTGCCACTCTGGCCGACGGTCAAGTGCATCTCGAGGTGAAGCAACCCTTGAAGGCTTGAGTCTTTTGGGCTTGGCTTGAGGACATTCTGAGCCGATCAACCTACAATACGCTTTTGATTTTTATTGCACCTTAACGAGGATCACATGGAACACACCCTGCCCGCATTGCCCTTCGCCATCGACGCATTGGCACCGCACTACAGCCAAGAAACTTTGGAGTTTCACCACGGCAAGCACCACAATGCTTACGTTGTGAACTTGAACAATTTGCAAAAAGGCACTGAGTTTGAATCAATGTCTTTAGAAGACATCATCAAAAAATCCAGCGGTGGTGTTTACAACAACTCTGCTCAAATCTGGAACCACACATTTTTCTGGAATTGCATGAAGCCCCACGGCGGTGGTGAACCCTCAGGTGCATTGGCTGCAGCCATCCAAGCTAAATTTGGTTCGTATGCAGCTTTCAAAGAAGCCTTCGTGAAAAGTGCCGTCGGCAACTTTGGATCAGGCTGGACTTGGTTGGTTAAAAAGGCCGACGGCAGTGTTGACATCGTCAACATGGGCGCTGCTGGCACACCCTTGACGACTGCTGACAAAGCTTTGTTAACAGTTGACGTGTGGGAACACGCCTACTACATCGACTATCGCAATCTGCGTCCTAAGTTTGTTGAGACATTCTTGGACAAGTTGGTCAACTGGTCTTTTGCTGAAGCCAATTTCGCTTAAAACAAAACGGGCAAGCAGTGCCGATTTTTCTCGGTCCTCACTGGTCAAAAAATACAGCCCGCGAAGGGCTGTTTTTTTTCGACCTGATTCAGCGAATCATCATCCCACCATCCGCCACGATGGTTTGACCGGTGATGTATTTGCCCGCAGGGCTGGCCAACATGACTGCAATACCCCCGATGTCATCGGGTTCGCCAATTCGTCTGAGGGGCGTTTCGTTTTCAACGATATTGACTTTGACGGGATCGCTGGTCAGTGCCTTGGCAAAATCAGTGCGAATTAAGCCGGGTGCAATGCAGTTCACTCGGATATTGTCTGGCCCCCATTCAACTGCCAGGTTGCGGGCCAGTTGCATGTCGGCTGCTTTGGAGATGTTGTAAGCACCAATCACAGAGGAGCCATGTAAGCCCCCGACGGAAGAGACCAAAACGATGGCCCCATTTTTTTGCGCTTTCATGTCAGGATAGACCATGTTGCACAACCATGCGCTGGAGAGTACGTTGTTGTGCATGATTTTGTTGAACACCTCATCGCTCATGCCTGTCATGGGGCCGTAGTAAGGGTTGCTGGCCGCATTGCAAACCAAGACATCAATGGGCCCCCAGGCCTCTCGTGTTTTGCTGACCAACTGCTCAAGTTGCAACTTGACGGCAATGCTGGCGCTGATGGCCATGGCGGTGCCACCTTCCTTTTGAATTTCTTTGACGACCATTTCGCAGGCGTCTAGCTTGCGACTGGACACAACCACTTTGGCACCCGCTCGGCCCAATTGAATGGCGATGGATCGACCAATGCCACGGCTGGCGCCTGTGACGATGGCCACTTTGTTGTCAAGATTGAACAAACTCATTCATATCCCTTTCAGAAAGGCATTTAATTCTGCCTTGATATTGATAGCGTGACTGTCGTGCGTGTGTCAGGGACAATGCACTTTGTATCAAAATACTCAATTCAGTGTAGGTGACATAGGTTCAGCATGGAACACATACAAACTGTGGTGATTGGCGCGGGTGTCGTGGGTTTGGCCACTGCTCGGGAGTTGGCTTTGAGGGGGCAGGAGGTTTTGCTTTTGGAGGCTGAGGGGGCCTTTGGGACGGGCACCAGTTCACGCAACAGTGAGGTCATTCATGCCGGCATTTACTACCCCCAAAATTCTTTGAAAGCGCGCTTGTGCGTTCAGGGAAGGCGTCTTCTCTATGACTATTGCCAATCTAGGGGGATTCCTCACAAAGCCTGCGGAAAATTAATTGTGGCCACCTCACCCCAGCAGGTGCAGCAGTTGGCCCTCATTCAAGAAAAGGCCCGGTTGAATGGACTGGTGGACCAAGATGCTTTGCAGATGATGTCTGCAAAAGAGGCGCAAGCCATGGAACCCGCACTGGTATGTTTGGCCGCGCTATGGTCGCCCAGCACCGGGATTGTTGACAGCCACGCCTTGATGCTGAGTTACTTGGGTGACTTTGAAAATGGTGGTGGTCTCTTGGCATTGCATTCAAAGTTGGCATCGGCACAAGTCAATTCTTCGAATTCTGGACCTCAATTTTTGATTTGTACCGAAGACGGTACTCAAATTTCAAGCGATCGGGTGGTGAATTCAGCAGGCTTGAGCGCTCCTTGGGTGGCCAGACGCTTTGGGGGCATGGACATCACGCGCTTACCGAAAGGCCACTATGCCAAAGGCAATTACTTCAGCCTGTCAGGACGCGCGCCTTTTTCCAGGCTTATTTATCCGGTGCCAGAGGCTGCAGGTCTCGGCGTTCATTTAACGCTTGACATGGCGGGACAAGCCAAATTTGGGCCCGACGTTGAATGGACAGACAAGCCCGATGATCTGAGCGTAGACCCTCGTCGCGGCGACGCCTTTTATGCTGAGGTTCGAAAATACTGGCCAGATTTAAAAGACGGATCTTTGCTGCCATCCTATGCAGGCATCCGACCCAAAATCAATTCACAAGAAGAGGCCGCTGCAGATTTTTGCATCATGGGTCCGGCCCAACATGGCGTCACAGGGCTGGTTCACATGATGGGCATCGAGTCGCCAGGCTTGACCAGTTCTTTGGCCATTGCAAAGCTTTGCGCTGAATTGGCAGGGGCTTAGTTTTGCGCTAATTGTTGCAAGGACTTTGCAACTTCATGAACCAAAGCAGGCCCCTTGTAAATGAGCCCCGTGTAGATTTGAACCACATCGGCACCCGCCTCAATTTTGCTCACTGCGTCATAGCCACTCAAAATACCGCCCACTCCCATGATGGGAAACGCCGGGCCTAATTGGTGCCTGAGTAAGCGAATCACACGGTTACTGGCCGCTAAGACGGGGGCTCCCGACAAACCACCCGTTTCAGCGCCATGCTTCATTCCCTGCACGGCATCTCTTGAAAGTGTGGTGTTGGTGGCGATCACACCGTCCATTTGATGCTTGAGCAAACTGCTTGCAATGACAGCTACTTGGTCATCGTCGAGATCGGGCGCGATTTTTAAAAAAACGGGGACGCGCCTTTGATGTTTTTCGGCAAGCGCTTGCTTGCGCTCATTCAAAGCGCTGAGCAACGAGTCCAAGGCCTGATCCGTTTGCAAAGAACGCAAATTTTGAGTGTTTGGGCTTGAAATATTGATGGTGACATAGTCGGCATGTTCATAAACGCCGCTCAATCCAATGAGGTAATCGTCAGTGGCTTTTCCGATAGGCGTATGAGCATTTTTACCAATGTTCAGGCCTAACAGTCTTCCTTGTCGTCTAAATTGAGATCTCTTCACGTTGGCCACAAAGGCCTCAAGCCCTTCATTGTTAAACCCCAATCGATTGATCAGTGCTTTTGCATCTGGCAAGCGAAACATCCGAGGCTTGTCGTTGCCGGGTTGGGGCAATGGAGTGACAGTACCCACTTCAACAAAACCAAATCCCATGGCGCCCAAGCCATCGATACAGCGGGCATTTTTATCGAGACCTGCAGCCATCCCAACACGATTGGGAAATTGAAGTCCCGCCAATTCGATGGGGTCAGGCACCCATGGCTGGCGGTAGGCACTGTCAAACAGTGTGTTTTGAGTGCGAGCAAGTTGGCTCAGCGTGAGGTCATGCGCAGCCTCAGGCTCTATGCTGAATAAAAATGGGCGTGCAAGCTTGTAAAGGTTCAAGGACATGGATAATCTCAATAAGATAAAGCATTGTCTCAAATAAAGTTAATGAATCAAGACGAACTCAAAACTCAGGTGGGTCAAGCCGCACTGCAATTCGTGGTGCCCGGTGAAATTGTCGGTGTCGGCACAGGCTCAACTGTGAATAAGTTCATTGACGCCTTGGCCTCAATGAAAGATCAAATCAAAGGGGCTGTCTCAAGCTCTGAGGCTTCGACGGCGCGATTGAAAGCACTGGGCATTGCGGTGTTTGACAGCAATGAGGTGGCTGAGTTGGCGGTTTATATCGATGGCGCCGACGAAATCAATGCCTTGGGGCACATGGTCAAGGGCGGTGGTGCAGCGCTCACACGTGAAAAAATTGTGGCAGCACAGTCCAAAATGTTTGTCTGCATTGCCGACGAATCCAAATTGGTGTCTGTGTTGGGTACCTTTCCGCTGCCTGTTGAGGTCATCCCCATGGCCAGCACCCGCATCATGTCGCAGTTTGCCAAGATGGGTGGGCAAGCCCAAATTCGCCTGAAGGACGGCAAACCATGGGTCACCGACAATGGTCAGCACATCCTTGATGTCAAAGGTTTACAGATTCAAGACCCCGTTGCTTTTGAGTCTCAGGTGAGCCAGTGGCCGGGCGTGATCACTGTGGGTGTGTTTGCGCACCAGAAAGCCCAAGTTTGTTTGTTGGGCACTTCTGAAGGTGTTAAAACTTTGAAGTTTTAAGCGCGCTTTAGGCTGTTGTCATGCCTTGATGACGCAAAAGTGCGTTGAGTGATGGCTCGCGACCTCGAAAGGCAATGAACGACTCTAGGGCAGGACGGCTACCGCCTGCTTCCAAAATGGTCTGTCGGTAGTGGCGTCCCGTTTCCAAACTGGGTGTGCCGTCTGGTGCGGCCGTTTCTTCAAATGCCGCATAAGCATCGGCAGACAACACCTCCGCCCATTTGTAACTGTAATAGCCGGCGGCATAACCTCCCGCGAAAATATGACTGAAGGTGTGCGTCATTCGGTTGAATTCAGGAGGCTGAATGACCGCAACTTCATTGCGAACTTTATGCAGCACGGGCATGAAATCTTTCAAGGGATCGTGCTCAGTGTGCAGCAACATGTCGAGCAAGGAGAACTCAATTTGTCGCAGTGTTTGCAATCCACTTTGGAAATTTTTGGCGGCTACCATTTTGTCAAAAAGTTCTTTGGGCAAAGCCTCGCCGGTTTTGACATGCGAGGTCATGTGTTTGAGAACTGACCATTCCCAGCAGAAGTTTTCCATGAATTGACTTGGCAATTCCACAGCATCCCATTCCACACCACTGATGCCAGAGACATCTCGTTCATTTACTTGCGTGAGCATGTGATGAAGCCCATGCCCAAACTCATGAAACAGAGTGATGACATCATCGTGGGTCAGCAATGGTGGGTTGCCATCGACGCCGTCTGCACAATTACAAACCAAATGGGCCACGGGCGTCTGCAGTTGACCGTTGTCTGGACGCAACCACCTGGCACGCACGTCGTCCATCCAAGCGCCACCGCGCTTGCCTGCACGGGCGGGCGGATCCAAGTAAAACTGGCCAACCAACTCACCATGGCGCTCAATGCGATAAAAGGCTACCGCGGGGTGCCAAATTGGTGCCTGGTCTGGATGAATGTTGACTTCGAACAAAGTCTCGATGATTTTGAAGAGACCTTGGAGCACCTTGGGCGCTGTGAAGTACTGTTTCACCTCTTGGTCGCTGAAACTGTACCTTGCTTCTTTTAATTTTTCACCAATGTAGGGCCAATCCCAAGCTTGGGGATTTTGAATATTTAAATGCGCTGATGCAAATTCCTTCAGGTCTTGCAAGTCTTTTTCGGCAAAAGGGCGGGCGCGTGCCGAAAGATCACGCAAGAAGCCGATGACTTTTTCTGGTGAATCTGCCATTTTGGTGGCCACAGAAATTTCCGCATAGTTTGGATAGCCGAGAAGGCGAGCTTCCTCTTGCCTGAGTTGCAAAATTTCTTGGATGAGTTGGGTGTTGTCCAATGCGGCAAATTCAGCGCTGGCTTGGTCGGAAGCTCGGGTGACGTAAGCTTTGTAAAGCTGTGCGCGCAGTGCGCTGCTTTTAGCAAATTGCATCACAGGCAAATAACATGGCATTTTGAGGCTCAGCTTGTAACCGGTTTTGCCTTCTTGCTCGGCCAAAGATCGTGCGGTGTGAATCACATCCTGAGGCACACCGTCAAGTTCATCGAGGGTGACATTCATCGAAAACTTATCGGTGGCATCCAGTGCGTTTTCGCTGAATTTTTGACTTAATTCGGCCATCCGCTCTTGAATGCTTGCATAGCGTGCTTTGGCTTCGCCTTGAAGTTCGGCGCCACCCAAAACAAAATTGCGAAGCGCATTTTTCAGCGCTTGTGTTTGAGCGACATCCAGAGATTCAGGCGGAACCAATTTGTATTTGGCATAGAGCCTCTCATCGGCCCCCAGTCGTGTCCAGAACTCGGTCACTTTTGGCAGCGCTTCGTTGTAGGCGGCCCTCAGTTCTGGTGAGTCTGCAACGCTGTTTAAATGGCTCACAGTACCCCAGGCAGTGCTCAATCTTTCGGTGTTGACATCCAAAACTTTAGAAATCGCATGCCAATCCGCCGGAAATTCGCTTGCGGTGACCGTTTCAAGTGCCTTCGAAGCCGCAGTGATGAGTTCATCAACGGCGACATTGACATGCTCGGGTTTGATTTGATCAAAGAGAGGCAGGGCGGGTGCTTGGAGCAAGGGGTTTGAATTTTGGAGGTTCATGATTGTGATGTTCGTTCTGCGGCTTCAAGGGTGTTCACCAGCAACATGGTGATGGTCATTGGCCCAACGCCGCCAGGCACTGGTGTGATGTAAGACGCTATTTGTTCAACGCCCACAAAGTCAACATCGCCGCATAATTTGCCTTCATCATTGCGATTCATGCCAACGTCCAGCACCACAGCGCCAGGCTTGACCATGTCGGCTGTCACGACATTGCGTTGGCCAACTGCTGCCACAATCACATCGGCTTGAAGTGTCATGGCTTTAAGGTCTTGGGTGGTACTGTGACAAATGGTGACAGTTGCATTTTTTTTGAGCAGCATGAGCGCCATTGGCTTGCCCACAATGTTGCTTCGACCAATGACCACAGCATGCTTTCCTTTGAGGTCATAGGGAATGCTCTCTAATATTTTCATGCAACCATAGGGGGTGCATGGCCAAAACCCTGGCATGCCCGTCATCAGCGCTCCGGCGCTGGCGATGTGGAAGCCGTCGACGTCTTTGGCTGGGGATATGGCTTCAATCACTCTTTGCGCATCCATCTGAGCTGGCAGTGGCAGTTGAACCAGAATGCCATGAATGCTGTCATCTTGATTCAAAGCTTCAATTCGATCGAGCAAATCAGCTTCATTCAAGGTGTCTGGGTATTTTTCAAGAACAGAATGAAGACCACTGTCGGCACACGCTTTCACCTTGTTTCGAACATAGACCTGGCTGGCTGGATTCTCTCCAACCAAAATGACAGCCAGTCCGGGAGTGATGCCCTTGACCTTCAACGCAGCAGTGCGGCGGGAGACATCGGCACGAAGTTTGAGGGAGAGGGCGTTGCCGTCAATTCTTTGGGCCGTCATGTTGAACTGCTTTGAAGTGTTTTTTTAAGTAGAAACGCCCGCGAGTCAAAAAATCACGGGCGTTGAATTTGGCGTCAGCGTTCAGGCCTTGGGTGCGTTTTGTCCTAAGGCAATCTTGAGCAAGTCAGCAACTGTGTTGGCATTCAATTTTTCCATGATGTTGGCACGGTGTGCTTCAACGGTTTTGATACTGATGCCAAGGTCATCCGCAATTTGTTTGTTCAAGCGACCCGCCACAATGCGTTCCAGTACCTGAGCTTCCCGGCCCGTCAGCTTGGACAGCAAGGCATCCCGGCTTGCGGCATTTTGGTGATCTGTGTACGACTCGCGTGCACTGTCGAGCATGCGTTCAACCAAGCCGACCAATTCGTCTTCCTTGAAAGGTTTCTGAATGAAGTCCATGGCCCCTTTTTTCATGGTGTTCACAGCCATGGGAACATCGCCATGACCGGTGATGAAAACGATGGGCAGGGGAGATCGGCGCTCCACCAATTTGTCTTGCAGTTCGAGGCCCGTCATGCCGCCCATTCGAATGTCGACAATCAGGCATGCAACTTCACGGGGGTCGTAGCGACTGAGGAATGATTCAGCAGAATCAAAACATCGCACACGGTAGTCTTTGCCCTCGAGCAACCATTGCAGAGAATCGCGAACGGCCTCGTCATCGTCGACAACGTAAACAGTTCCTTTTTTGGGTATTAAACTCATGGAGGTTCCCAGTGCTATGTTCAAATCAAATGGTTAAGTCGGAATTGGAGGGGATCCAAAAGGAAAAACAACAACCGACAACTTCGTCGGCATTGTAGAGGTTCTCAGCCTTAATTCTGCCCTGATGCGATTCAACAATGGTACGGCACAAATTCAGGCCAATGCCCATACCTTCAACCTTTGTGGAGAAGAAAGCCTCATAAAGTCGTCCCATGACTTCCGGAGGAAGCCCTTTACCAGAGTCAGTGACAGAGAAATGGACCGCATTCTGGTTGTCAACCAGCTTGGGCACGACACGCAATTCCACATGCCTGTGGCCGCTGGGTCGCTCTGCATTGTCAATGGATTCGGCTGCATTTTTCATCAAATTGACCAGGACCTGCTCGATCAAAATGGGGTCTACGCTCAATTGAGGCAATCTGGCGGCCACGTAATGGGACAGTCTCACGTTTCGCCTGCGCAGTTCGATTTCTGCCAACTCAACAGCTTCATTGACCATGGTCAGGACCGCTGAATCTGTTCGATTGGGCTCACTCCGCTTCACAAAAGAACGAATACGCTGAATGATCTGTCCTGCTCGTTGAGCTTGGTGGGAGGTTTTTTCAAGCGCCCAAATGAGATCGGTTTCTTGAATCTGCTTGCCTTTGATGCGAGAAACCATGCCGTTGCAGTAATTGGTGATGGCCGTCAATGGTTGATTGAGTTCGTGAGCCACGCTGGAGGCCATTTCACCCATGGTGATCAGCCTGCTGGCGTTTTGTGCGCGTTCAGCTTGCTGAGCTGCCAACTCTTCAGCTTGCCTTCGCGCCGTGATGTCGGTCGCAATCACCAGTTGTGCCAAACGGCCATCCGTCCAGTGGATGTACCGGGTTCGAATTTCTAACCACTTGTCCAAATTCACCAAATAAATTTCTGCACGCTCTGCTGGTGCGACAGTCAGACTTTCGGTGGGTAATCCTGCCAGTGCGTCAACGTCGTCCATTTCAGTCTCGACTGATCGGATGTCCAACATGCCCGCTTTTTCTACCAAGTTCAGATGCCCTAGGGTGTCTGTGCTGAACCACTGACGGTAGAGTTTGTTGGCGAAAAGCAATTCAGTACTGCCAAGAGGGGCAACGGAAACCGAAGCATCCAAAGCTTCTAAAACAATTGTGAAGCGTTCGTAAGAAGCTGCCAATTGTTCCCTGACCCGATTGGGCTCAGTGATGTCCGTCATGGAAGTCATCCAACCCGTTTGCTGTCCCATGGCATCAATGAGGGGTGAGACGTAAAGACGCGCATCAAAAATACTCCCATTCTTGCGCTTCACACGCACTTGAAATCCCCCAGAGGTTTGTTTTCCGCTGAGCTCTTCTTCAAGTCGAGCCATGAGTTGATCGCGATCGCTTTCGGGCCAATAAGGGTAGGGAGCGACACTGCCAATCAATTCATCTTCAGCCCACCCTGTCATTTGGCAAAAAGCCAAATTGACATAGGTGATTCGTCCTTCTAAGTCCAAGGCACGCATACCGGTTAGTATGGAATTTTCCATGGCCCGTCGAAAATTAGTTTCGGCCATTAGTTCTTTTTGAGTCTGCTGACGTTTTCTGGTATGACGCCAATTGCCGATCAGCATCCATGCCGTCAAAAGACTCAGTGAGGTCACTAACCAAAACAAGCCGCTTCCCACCAAATCTTGCGATGTGCGCCATGTTTGCGCCCTTAAAATCATGCCATTTCCGACGGGCGAAACGGGAACTTCAAACTCGTTATTTTGCCTAGAAATGCCAGGCATGAAACTCCAGAAGCTCATGCGTTTCGCAATGGACTGGCCCGCGATCAGGTTGCCATCGCTGTCCAACAGAGAAACCGCATACTTGGCCAAAATTTCGCTTGGTACGCCGTAGCGCAGCAGGCTCTCAACGGTGTACTCAGCCATGACCACGCCATTGAATCGACCTTGAGAATTCGCAATGGGCGTGTGCAATTGGAGCACCACATTGCGGGCGTAATTTTCTTGTCCTGTGCTTGGGCTGGCCAGTGAGAGGCTGCCATCATCCTCTTGCGAATAGACAGGCTGCATCAAATCACGTGCGAGGGTGTAGCTGTTTTCTGACTCTCCCCATTTGAGTACTTCGCCCACCCGCCACTTCTGGCTGACCAAGACACTTGGCGCTGTTTGGCTGGCAACGATTTTTCTTTTGTCATCGACCCAAGCAATGGTTTGAATTTCAGGATTTTTCAAGACCAAGGCTTCCGCACGTCTAGAAAATTCTTTGGCGTCGACATCTTTGTTGGAAATATCTCGCGCAAGCCTCATGATTTGCTCTTGTCTTTCCAACAAGCGAAGCCTGAGTCGTTGCTGGCTGTATTCGACATCCCGCTTCACCGCTTCTTGTTCACGGTCAATTTCTTCAACTCGCAAGTACCAAAAAGAAAACACAATGGCTGTCAGAAACAACATCACAGAGGCGATAGGAGCCAAACTTGCAAATCGATCTTGCTTAACCGGGCCTTGTCGCTTCCACCATCTGCGAAACCAAGACACGGGTTTGATCGTCTTGAGGACGGCGCTTATGTTTTGGGACTTCATTTCTGAAGTTTAGGTGAATCTGTTCTAAATATATTTTGCAATGTGAAATCATGAGGCACCATTTGAAATTATTGATAAATTGTGAGAGAATTTTAAAAAAATAGTTCCACCACGGCCTACAAAGGAGACAAACATGTCAGCCGTTCAGCCAAACAAGGTCCTCTTAGACTTAGATGTTATCGAAACCCGCGAATGGATGGACGCTCTGTCCGCCGTCATTGAAAAAGAGGGAGGTGAGCGTGCCCACTTCCTGTTGGAACAGCTGTTAGAACACGCCCGCGAGAACAGCATTGACATGCCGTTTTCTGCCAACACGGGTTATGTCAACACCATCGAACCGGATCAAGAAGCGCATTGTCCTGGCAACATCGAAATAGAAGAGCGACTTCGCTCTTACATGAGATGGAACGCCATGGCCATGGTTGTCAAGGCCAACCGCCACAACCCGGAAGACGGTGGTGATTTGGGCGGGCACATTGGCTCCTTTGCTTCTTTGGCACACATGTTTGGCGCTGGTTTCAATCACTTTTGGCATGCAGAAAGTGAAAATCATGGTGGTGACTGTTTGTACATTCAAGGCCACGTCTCGCCAGGTGTTTACGCACGTGCTTACCTTGAAGGCCGACTCACAGAAGAGCAATTGCTCAACTTTCGTCAAGAAGTAGATGGCAAAGGTTTGTCCAGCTATCCGCATCCCAAGTTGATGCCTGAGTTCTGGCAGTTTCCCACCGTGTCGATGGGCCTTGGCCCTTTGATGGCCATTTACCAAGCTCGCTTTTTAAAGTACTTGCACGCCCGTGGCATTGCCAACACCGAAAATCGCAAAGTGTGGGTGTTTTGCGGTGACGGTGAAATGGACGAGGTGGAGTCTTTGGGCGCTATCGGACTTGCTGCGCGAGAGAATCTTGATAATCTGATCTTTGTCGTGAACTGTAACCTTCAACGATTGGATGGCCCCGTTCGTGGCAACGGAAAAATCGTTCAGGAACTTGAAGGTGAGTTCCGAGGTTCTGGATGGAACGTCATCAAGCTCTTGTGGGGCAGCGAATGGGACAAACTCCTTGCGCGGGACAAAGACGGCGCCCTGCGCAAAATCATGATGGACACCTTGGACGGCGACTTCCAAGCTTTCAAAGCCAACGATGGTGCCTATGTGAGAAAGCATTTCTTTGGTCGTGATCCTCGCACCCTCGAGATGGTCTCACACATGAGTGACGATGAAATTTGGTCCTTGAAGCGCGGGGGTCATGACCCCCAAAAAGTTTATGCGGCTTACCATCAAGCTGTGAACACCAAGGATCAACCTACTGTGTTGCTGATCAAAACTGTCAAAGGTTTTGGCATGGGGAAAGTGGGCGAAGGGAAGAACAACGTTCACCAAACTAAAAAGCTTTCAGACGAAGACGTTCGCTACATGCGCGATCGCTTCAACATTCCTGTGCCAGACAGTGAATTGGCCAATGTGCCCTTTTACAAGCCGGCCGATGACACCCCCGAAATGCGCTACCTGCACGAACGCCGCAAAGCCTTGGGCGGTTACTTGCCGCACCGTCGTACCAAAGCAGATGAAAGCTTCACCGTTCCTGCAATCGACGTTTTTAAGTCGGTGATGGAGCCGACCGCCGAAGGCCGTGAAATTTCCACCACACAAGCTTATGTTCGTTTCCTCACGCAACTCTTGCGTGACCAAGCCTTGGGCCCGCGAGTTGTGCCCATCTTGGTTGACGAAGCACGTACCTTTGGTATGGAAGGCCTGTTTCGCCAAGTTGGAATTTACAACCCAGCAGGTCAGCAATACACACCGGTCGACAAAGACCAAGTGATGTATTACAAAGAAGACAAAGCGGGTCAAATTTTGCAAGAGGGCATTAACGAAGCTGGCGGGATGTCGAGCTGGATTGCTGCTGCCACCAGCTATTCCACCAGCAATCGCATCATGGTGCCGTTCTATGTGTACTACTCCATGTTTGGCTTTCAGCGCATTGGCGATTTGGCATGGGCGGCTGGCGACATGCAAGCGCGTGGTTTCTTGTTGGGTGGTACTTCGGGACGCACCACATTGAACGGTGAAGGTTTGCAACACGAAGATGGCCACAGCCATATTTTGGCGGGCACCATTCCCAACTGCATCAGCTACGACCCGACCTTTGCGCACGAAGTGGGTGTGATCTTGCACCATGGCTTGAAGCGAATGGTGGAAAAACAAGACAACGTTTACTACTACATCACCTTGTTGAATGAAAACTACGCGATGCCAGGTTTAACACCGGGCACGGAAGATCAAATCATCAAGGGCATGTATTTGTGCAAGGCCGGTGCTAAGAACAAAACACGCGTTCAATTGATGGGTTCAGGCACCATTCTGAGAGAGTCTTTGGCAGCGCAAGAGTTGCTCGCCAAAGACTGGGGCATTGCAGCCGACGTTTGGAGCTGCCCAAGTTTCAACGAACTGACACGCGACGGCCAAGACGCAGAGCGCTTCAACATGTTGCACCCCTTGGAAGTGCCGCGCGTGCCTTTTGTGGCGCAGCAATTGGCCAAATACGATGGCCCCGTGATTGCATCCACCGACTACATGAAAAATTATGCGGAACAAATTCGCTCCTTCATTCCAAAAGGTCGCACGTTCAAAGTATTGGGCACGGATGGTTTTGGACGAAGCGACTTCCGTAGCAAATTGCGTGAGCACTTTGAAATCAATCGCCATTACATCGTCGTGGCCGCACTCAAAGCATTGAGCGAGGAGGGCGCTGTGCCTGTTGCCAAAGTCGCTGAGGCTTTGAAGCAATATGGTATCAAGACCGACAAGGTCAACCCTCTGTACGCCTGATCACAAAAATTGGAGACACACATGGCATTGGTAGAAGTCAAAATTCCAGACATTGGTGATTTAGATGAAGTCGCGGTGATTGAGTTGATGGTCAAGGTGGGTGACTCCATCAAGGCTGAGCAATCCTTAATTACCGTTGAGTCTGACAAAGCATCGATGGAAATTCCATCTTCAACAGCCGGCGTGGTGAAAGAACTGCGCGTGAATTTGGGTGACAAAGTTAAACAAGGTTCGGTGGTTTTGGTGTTGGAAGCGAGTGGTGCCGTAGCGTCACCCGTGACGATACCTGCTGTGGCCCCTGTTGTTGCAGCGCCTGTCGTTGCTGTGCCGCAAGTTTCTGAACCAGCGGTTCCCGTTCCGGCGGTTATTGCGGCTGTGGCAGCTTCAGTCAGCGCTGCTGCGCCCGCACACAATCCCAGCGAATCCATATTGGGCTTGCCTCATGCATCACCTTCTGTGCGCAAATTTGCACGCGAATTGGGTGTGCCTTTGGAAGAAGTCAAAGGCAATGGTCCGAAAGGTCGCATCTCCCAAGACGACGTTCAAGCGTTTACCAAAGCCGTGATGGCGGGAGCGACCCAAACCAAAGCACAAACTGCCAAAGCTCATTCAGGTGGTGATGGCGCAGGGCTGGGCCTGATTCCTTGGCCCAAGCTTGATTTCGCCAAGTTTGGTCCCATTGAGCGCAAAGAAATGGGCCGTATCAAAAAGATCAGTGGCGCCAATTTATTGCGCAACGCCATCATGATTCCGGCTGTCACCAACCATGACGACGCCGACATTACGGAGTTAGAAGCTTTCCGTGTGTCGACCAACAAAGAGAATGAAAAGTCTGGCGTGAAGGTCACCATGTTGGCTTTCTTGATCAAGGCTTGCGTGGCTGCATTGAAGAAATACCCAGAGTTCAACAGTTCTTTGGATGGCGATGCCATCGTCTATAAAAACTATTGGCACATCGGTTTTGCCGCCGATACGCCCAACGGTTTGATGGTGCCTGTGATCAAAGACGCAGACTCAAAAGGCATCTTGCAAATCAGCCAGGAAATGGGCGAGTTGGCTAAGAAGGCCCGTGAGGGCAAGTTAGGTCCAGCCGAAATGACGGGGGCCAGCTTCACCATCTCTAGTTTGGGTGGCATTGGTGGCAAATATTTCACGCCCATCATCAACGCGCCTGAAGTGGCCATCTTGGGTGTTTGCAAGAGCACCCATGAACCCGTGTGGGATGGCAAACAATTTGTGCCACGTTTGATGCTGCCTTTGTCCTTGACATGGGACCACCGTGTGATCGACGGTGCTGCCGCGGCACGCTTCAATGCGTATTTGGGTCAAATCCTTGGCGACTTCCGCCGTGTGTTGCTTTAAGAGGTTGAACCATGGCATTGATTGAAATTAAAGTTCCTGACATCGGCGACTTCGACGAAGTGGCAGTCATTGAGTTGCTGGTCAAAGCTGGCGACGTGGTGAAGGCTGAGCAAAGTTTGATCACCGTAGAGTCTGACAAGGCCTCCATGGAAATTCCTTGCTCCCATGCGGGCGTGGTGAAAGAGCTCAAAGTGAAGCTGGGCGACAAAGTCAAGCAAGGCTCTGTGGTGTTGATGTTGGAAGGGCAGGCCACTGCTTCCGATGCCACACCGACCTCAACCTCTTCACCTGCTGTATCGTCTGCACCGCAAGCAAGCGCAACTGTTGCAGCGCCTTCTTCAGCGCCAGTAACTCAAGCCATTGCAGTCAACATGCCTAACGCTTCTGCTTACAGTGGCAGCGTCGACATTGAATGCGATTTGCTCGTTTTGGGCGCGGGCCCAGGCGGCTACTCTGCCGCTTTTCGCGCAGCTGATTTGGGCCTTAAGGTGGTGATCGTTGAGCGCTATGCCACCTTGGGGGGTGTGTGTTTGAACGTGGGTTGCATTCCTTCCAAGGCACTGTTGCACGTGGCTGCTGTCATGGACGAAGTCAGCCACATGGCCGATTTGGGCATTGACTTTGGCGCACCCAAAGTTGACATTGGAAAATTACGCACGCACAAAGAAAAAGTCATTGGCAAACTCACGGGTGGTTTGGCGGCCATGGCCAAGATGCGCAAGGTCACCACGGTTCGTGGTGCGGGTCAATTTCTGAGCGCGAACCATGTGCTTGTTGAAGAAACCACTGGCACAGGCCAAGAAAAAACGGGCGTGAAGAAAGCCATTGCGTTCAAAAACTGCATCATTGCTGCCGGTAGCCAAGCCGTTCGCTTGCCCTTCATGCCCAACGATCCTCGCGTGGTCGACAGCACTGGCGCATTGGCTTTGAAAGAAGTGCCGAAACGCATGCTCATTTTAGGTGGCGGCATCATCGGTTTAGAAATGGGTACCGTCTACAGCACACTGGGCGCTCGCCTAGACGTGGTTGAAATGATGGACGGACTGATGCAAGGCGCTGACCGTGATTTGGTCAAAGTCTGGCAAAAAATGAACGCACATCGTTTTGACAAAATCATGCTCAAGACCAAAACCGTTGGGGCTAAAGCCACTAAGGACGGCATAGAGGTCACCTTTGAATCTGCACAGGAGGGTGTTGCGGCGCCTGCACCGCAAGTCTATGACTTGGTGTTACAGGCTGTGGGCCGCACGCCAAACGGCAAAAAGATTGCTGCCGACAAAGCCGGTGTGTCTGTGACCGATCGCGGATTCATTCCTGTCGATATTCAGATGCGCACCAATGTCCCTCATATCTTTGCCATCGGCGACATCGTAGGTCAGCCCATGTTGGCGCACAAAGCTGTGCACGAAGCCCATGTTGCGGCTGAAGTGATTGCGGGTGAAATTCAAGGCAACAAAGAATTGGCCGCCAGTGCCTTCAATGCGCGCGTCATTCCCAGCGTGGCTTACACCGATCCCGAAGTGGCTTGGGTGGGTCTCACAGAAGATCAAGCCAAGGCGCAAGGCATCAAGGTCAAAAAGGGCTTGTTCCCATGGACGGCTTCAGGCCGCGCCATTGCCAATGGCCGTGATGAAGGCGTGACCAAGTTATTGTTCGATGATTCACCCGAGGCGCATGGCCACGGCAAGATCTTGGGTGGTGGCATGGTAGGTACGCATGCGGGTGACATGATTGGTGAAGTGGCTTTGGCCATTGAAATGGGCGCTGATGCCATCGACATTGGCAAGACTATTCACCCGCACCCCACTTTGGGTGAAAGTATTGGCATGGCCGCTGAGGTGGCACATGGCAGCTGCACAGATTTGCCACCTGCAAAGAAATGATCCGGCACGGTCAGCCATGAAAAAACCGCCTTTGGGCGGTTTTTTCATGGCATCAAGCAGTTCAATTTTGCAGCGGCTCTGCTTGAAGTTTGTCGGTTTGAACTCTTCTTGCGCCATTGAATCTTTTTTGCCAATAGGCCTCGCGCATGTCGTCCACCCGAACGGCCTTACCCGGTCTGGGTGCGTGAATGAATTTGCCGTCACCCACATAAATACCCACATGGCTGAAGGTTCGCTTCAGCGTGTTGAAGAAAACCAAGTCGCCTGGCTTGAGTTCGCTGCGATTGATTTCTTCTGTGACTTTGGCTTGCTCCTCAGCCCTTCGGGGCAATACCAAGCCAACAGATTTTTCATACATGTGACGCACAAAGCCGCTGCAATCAAAGCCTTTTTCTTCGCTGGTGCCACCTCTTTTATAGGGGACGCCTAGGAGTCCCATGGCTTGAATCACCATTTCAGAGGCCCTGCCGCCAAAGGTGTTTCGCGCCGACTGAAGGGGGCCGCTGAGTTGATTGCTAATTTGCTGCGTGATTTGATCGGTCATTTGGTTGACCAAACCGCGCTCTTTGAGCATGCGCTCAAGGTCATCCTCAACGGGCACCGCGATGGCTGCCGTTGTTAGAAATACCAGTCCACATAGAATCAAGCGCATAGGAGGCAGTTTAATGCCATCTCCTCTTGGTTGATACCCCGAATTTGAAGGCTTATCCCCGAGAATCATGAATACTTAGTTCCAAGGTTTAAAAATGTTGCTTGAAGTTGAATCCTCACAATTGGTTCTGGTTGATTACCAGCAAAAACTAATGCCTGCCATGAAAGATGCTCAAGTGGTTTGGCAGCGGGCAGAGGTTTTAGCGCGCACCGCAAAATTGCTCCATGTTCCAGTGTGGGCCACCGAGCAGAACCCTTCTGGTTTAGGTGAAACCTCCCCAGAAATTCGCCAACATTGCCAACGTGTACTGGCCAAAATGGCATTCAGTGGCATGGAGGAGGGCTTGGGAGAATGGTTAAGCCCGCCTGTCCCCGCTGCGCCAAAGGGCAATGCACGGAGCTTGCCGCGACATTTGCAGAAACCACCCGAACCTGAAGGCGGACCTTCGGTGGTCATTGCTGGCTGTGAAGCTCACGTGTGCTTGCTGCAAACGGCTTTGGATTTGTTGGAGGACGAGTTTGAAGTCTGGGTGGTGACGGATGCTTGTGCTTCCCGCACCGACCGCGATCGAGATGCCGCCTTTGATCGCTTGGCTGGGGCGGGGGCGGAACTTTTAACCACCGAAATGGTGTTGTTTGAATGGCTTCGTTCTGCTGAAAATCCCAATTTCAAGGAAGTTCAGGCTTGGATCAAAGCCTTGGTTTAAGCTGCTTTTGGGGCATCGTTTTCCTGAAAGTCAGTTTGCAGCAAGTCCCTCATGAATAATTATGAATTCAGAAGGCGAGCTCGGCTAAGCTGAGTTGTTTGCAAATAGTTACAATTTTTTGCAGTTCATTGCTTGAGAGCGGCGATAGGAGACACCATGGTTCAATATGCAGATTTCCACAAACGTTCCATTCAGGATCGCGATGTGTTCTGGGCAGAGCAAGCCCAACAAATTGAGTGGCACAAAGCGCCTCAAGAAATTTGCGACTACAGCAACCCGCCATTTGCCAAATGGTTCAAGGGCGGTGAAACCAACCTGTGTCACAACGCCATTGACCGTCATCTCAAAGACCGTGGCGATCAAGCCGCCTTGATTTTCGTCTCCACAGAAACAGACCAAGAAGTCACTTACACCTACAAACAGTTGCATGCTGAGGTGCAACGCATGGCGGCGTCCTTGTTGTCATTGGGTGTGAAAAAAGGCGACCGTGTTTTGATTTACTTGCCCATGATCGCAGAGGCCTCCTTTGCCATGTTGGCTTGCGCGCGCATTGGCGCCATTCATTCGGTGGTGTTTGGAGGCTTTGCTTCTGGTTCTTTGGCCTCGCGCATTGAAGATGCTTCACCCAAAGTGATTGTGAGTGCCGACGCAGGTTCTCGCGGTGGCAAAGTTGTTGAATACAAACCGCTGTTGGACGAGGCCATTCGTTTGTCGGCGCACAAACCAAATTCAGTGGTATTGGTCAATCGCGGTCTGGCCAAGATGGCCATCACAGAAGGCCGAGATGAGTTGTGGTCCCATCTTCGAGAGAAGCACCTCAACGATGTGGTTCCTTGCGAATGGGTCGATGCAACACATCCAAGCTACACACTTTATACATCAGGCACCACCGGCAAACCCAAGGGCGTTCAACGCGACACGGGTGGTTATACCGTGGCCTTGGCTTCCAGCATTCCCCATATTTTTTGCAGCAAGCCGGGTGAAACATTTTTCTGCACCAGCGACATCGGTTGGGTGGTGGGTCATAGCTACATCATCTACGGCCCCTTGATTGGTGGCATGGCCACCATACTTTACGAAGGTTTGCCTACACGCCCCGACGGCGGCATTTGGTGGAGCTTGGTTGAGAAGTACAAAGTGACCGTGATGTTCAGCGCGCCCACAGCCATTCGAGTTTTGAAAAAACAAGATCCTGCTTTGCTCAGCAAATACGATTTGTCCAGCTTGAAGGCCTTGTTCTTGGCGGGAGAGCCTTTGGACGAACCCACTGCCAAGTGGATTTCTGAAGGTCTCGGAAAGCCCATCATCGACAATTACTGGCAAACAGAATCCGGTTGGCCTATTTTGACGGTGTGCAATGGCATTGAAAAAACACGGAGCAAATTTGGTTCTCCCGGCAAAGCAGTTTACGGCTACAACGTTAAGTTGTTGGACGATCAAACCGGAGAAGAGCTGACACAGCCTCATCAAAAAGGCGTGGTGGCCATAGAAGGCCCTTTGCCTCCAGGTTGCTTGCAAACGATTTGGGGCGATGACGAACGTTTTGTCAAAACCTATTGGGCCACAGTGCCTGGTAAAACGATTTATTCCACCTTCGATTGGGGCATCAAAGACGAAGATGGTTACTTCTTTATTTTGGGTCGAACCGATGATGTGATCAATGTTGCGGGTCACCGTTTGGGCACGCGCGAAATTGAAGAGAGCATTTCTGGCCATGCGGCTGTGGCTGAAGTGGCGGTGGTGGGTGTTGCCGATAGTTTGAAGGGGCAAGTGGCCATGGCCTTTGCTGTTCTCAAAGACAACGCACTTTTGAATGATCCTCAAGCCTTGTTAAAACTTGAAGGTGAGATCATGAAGGTGGTCGACAACTCATTGGGCGCTGTGGCCAGACCTTCACGTGTTCGCTTTGTGTCTGTGTTGCCCAAAACGCGGAGTGGCAAATTGTTGCGCCGTGCCATTCAAGCGGTTTGCGAAGGACGAGACCCTGGCGACTTAACCACCATGGACGATCCAGCGGCATTGCTTCAAATTTCGGATTTAGTTAAAACCTAAACTGCCTGACTTGTCATTGAGTTGACATGCGACTGACGGGACGAAACTGTATTCATCCCGTTTTTCTTGAATAAAAGAGCGCATCTCATGCAAATCAATGGGATAATGCGCCAGTTACTAAGGCCCTTCCCAATGCCACAGTCGCATCCGCCAACCGGTTCAGCCGTGTCGCGGAAGGTAAATCAACCAACTAATGTTCCCTGAAGGGGAGCGAAGGTCAGCGAAAAATGAGTGAGACAAAATCCGTCTACACCGCCTACCAAGGCAATACCTATCTCTTCGGAGGCAATGCGCCTTACGTTGAAGAAATGTACGAGAACTACCTGACCAATCCAGGCAGCGTTCCCGACAGCTGGCGCGAATACTTCGATGCCTTGCAACATGTCCCTGCTGTCGATGGCTCATCTGCCAAAGACGTCCCCCATCTGCCAGTCATCAATGCTTTTGCCGAGCGCGCGAAGCAAGGTGGCACCCGAGTTGTTATGGCCAGCGCCGATGCCGAAATGGGTCGCAAACGTACGGCTGCACAACAGCTCATCGCGGCATACCGCAATGTGGGTCAACGTTGGGCCGATCTCGACCCATTGAAGCGCACCGAGCGTCCCAATATTCCGGAACTTGATCCTGCGTTCTACGGTTTCACCGATTCCGACCAAGAAACTGTGTTTGACACCAGCAACACATTCTTCGGTAAAAACGCCATGCCCTTGCGCGAATTGCTCAATGCATTAAGAGAAACTTATTGCGGCACATTGGGCGCCGAATTCATGTACACCACAGACCAAACTGAAAAGCGTTGGTGGCAACAAAAGTTGGAAAGCATCCGCAGCAAACCCAATTTCAATGCGAATCAGAAAAAACACATCCTCGATCGCTTAACTGCGGCCGAAGGTTTAGAGCGCTTCCTCCATACCAAATATGTTGGACAAAAGCGCTTTTCTTTGGAAGGTGGCGAAACCTTCATTGCGTCCATTGATGAGCTCATTCAAGCTGCTGGTGAAAAAGGTGTGCAAGAAATTGTGATTGGCATGGCCCATCGCGGGCGTTTGAATGTGTTGGTCAACGCTATGGGCAAATTACCCAAAGACTTGTTCGCTGAGTTCGACCACACGGCCCCAGAAGATTTGCCTGCGGGCGACGTCAAGTACCACCAAGGATTCAGCTCGGATATCAGCACACGTGGCGGCCCTGTTCACTTGTCTTTGGCGTTCAATCCATCCCACCTTGAAATTGTCAACCCTGTGGTGGAAGGTTCTGTTCGAGCCCGCATGGACCGACGTGCCGACCCTCTCGGCAAACAAGTATTGCCTGTGTTGGTGCACGGCGATGCAGCTTTTGCAGGCCAAGGTGTCAACCAAGAAACTTTGGCCTTGGCTCAAACCCGCGGCTATTCCACTGGTGGCACCGTTCACATCATCATCAACAACCAAATTGGTTTCACCACATCGGACCCTCGCGACATGGGTTCTACCGTGTATTGCACTGACATCGTGAAGATGGTGGAAGCGCCAGTGTTGCACGTCAATGCAGACGATCCCGAAACAGTTGTGTTGGCCACGCAAATTGCGCTCGAGTACCGAATGACCTTCAACAAGGATGTGGTTCTCGATATCATTTGCTTCCGTAAGTTGGGTCACAACGAGCAAGATACGCCCAGCCTGACGCAGCCCTTGATGTACAAGAAAATTGGCGCTCATCCTGGCACACGCAAGTTGTACGCAGACCGTTTGTCTGCGCAAGGCTTGGGCGACTCATTGGGTGACGACATGGTCAAGGCCTGCCGGGCTGCATTGGATGCCGGCAAGCATACCGACAGTGACCCGGTGTTGACCAACTTTAAAACGCAGTTCTCCGTCGACTGGGCGCCCTTCCTGAATCAAAAATGGACGGATGCCGGCAGTACTGCCTTGCCCTTGGCTGAGTGGAAGCGCATTTCCGAAAAAATCACCACCTTGCCAAGCAGCGTCACACCGCATCAGTTGGTGAAAAACGTTTATGACAACCGTGCAGCCATGGGCCGTGGCGACATGCCTGTCGACTGGGGCATGGGCGAGCACATGGCATTTGCCTCCTTGGTGGCCAGCGGTTATCCTGTGCGCTTGTCGGGTGAAGATTGCGGTCGTGGCACTTTCACGCACCGCCACGCTGTGATTCACGATCAAAACCGCGAGAAGTGGGACATCGGGACTTATGTGCCTTTGCAAAATGTCACAGAAAATCAAGCCCCCTTTGTGGTCATCGACTCCATCTTGTCCGAAGAGGCCGTGCTTGGCTTTGAATATGGCTACGCCTCCAACGATCCCAACACCTTGGTCATCTGGGAAGCTCAATTTGGCGACTTTGCCAACGGCGCTCAAGTGGTGATTGACCAGTTCATTGCTTCTGGCGAAGTGAAGTGGGGTCGTGTCAATGGCCTGACCCTCATGTTGCCCCACGGCTATGAAGGACAAGGCCCTGAGCACAGCTCAGCCCGATTAGAGCGCTTCATGCAGTTGGCAGCCGACACCAACATGCAAATCGTTCAGCCCACCACCGCCAGCCAAATTTTCCACGTGTTGCGTCGTCAAATGGTTCGCAATTTGCGGAAGCCCTTGATCATCTTCACGCCGAAGTCTTTGCTGCGCAACAAAGACGCCACATCACCTTTGTCAGAGTTCACCAAAGGAGGCTTTCAAACGGTGATCCCTGAAAACAAAGTACTCAAGGCTGACAAAGTCAAACGTGTGCTCGTGTGTTCAGGCAAGGTTTACTATGACTTGGTTAAAAAACGGGAAGAACTTGGATCAGACGACACCGCCATTTTGCGTGCCGAGCAGCTGTATCCCTTTCCGCACAAAGCTTTTGCAACTGAATTGAAAAAGTACCCGAACGCCACCGAGTTGATTTGGGCCCAAGACGAGCCCCAAAACCAGGGTGCATGGTTCTTTGTTCAGCATTACATCCACGAAAACATGTCAGAAGGACAACGCTTGGGTTATTCAGGTAGAGCCGCATCCGCTTCTCCTGCTGTGGGTTATTCACATCTACACCAAGAGCAACAAAAAGCTTTGGTAGACGGCGCTTTCGGCAAGATTAAAGGCTTTGTATTAACCAAGTAATGGTTTAGCAGTTCCATGCATTGAACCTATTTAGAAAGAATTGAAATGGCAATCGTAGAAGTTAAAGTTCCTCAGCTGTCCGAGTCTGTGGCAGAAGCCACCATGCTGCAGTGGAAAAAGAAAGTTGGTGACAGTGTTGCAGCCGACGAAATCTTGATCGAAATTGAAACAGACAAAGTTGTGCTGGAAGTGCCCGCACCTTCTGCTGGCGTTTTGTCTGAGATCTTGGTCGGTGATGGTGGTACTGTGGCTGCGGAGCAACTTATTGCACGCATTGACACCGATGGCAAAGTTGCCGCCGCTGCGCCTTCTGCCGCTTCGGCAACAGCACCTGCCGCAAGCGCGACTGCTGCGCCTGTCGCCCAAGGCAACAGCATGGCGGGTGTCGCCATGCCGGCAGCAGCCAAGATCATGGCAGACAACAACCTGTCTGCTGGTTCTGTAGCGGGTTCAGGCAAAGACGGCCGAGTCACCAAAGGTGATGTGTTGTCTGCTGTGGCAGGTGGTGGCAAGCCTGCTGCGCAAGTTTCTATTCCGACTGGTATGCCTACAAGCTCGTTGCCGCAAGTGGCTGGACCTGCAGTGAACTTGGGTGATCGCCCAGAGCAACGTGTGCCCATGACTCGATTGCGTGCGCGTGTTGCTGAGCGTTTGTTGCAATCGCAAGCGACCAATGCCATTTTGACCACGTTCAACGAAATCAATATGGCGCCCGTCATGGAGATGCGCAAGCGTTTCCAAGACAAGTTCGAAAAGGAACATGGTATCAAGTTGGGCTTCATGAGCTTCTTTGTCAAAGCTGCTGTGCATGCACTGAAGAAATATCCGGTGTTGAATGCTTCCGTTGATGGCAACGACATTGTGTACCACGGCTACTTCGACATTGGGATTGCGGTGGGTTCACCCCGCGGTTTGGTCGTGCCCATTTTGCGCAACGCTGAGCAAATGAGCTTTGCTGACATCGAAAAGAAAATTTCTGAATTTGGCGCCAAAGCCAAAGATGGCAAGTTAGGCATTGAAGAGATGACCGGTGGTACTTTCACCATCTCCAATGGCGGCACATTTGGTTCGATGCTTTCAACCCCTATTATCAACCCGCCTCAATCAGCCATCTTGGGCGTTCACGCTACCAAAGACCGCGCCATGGTTGAGAACGGTCAGGTAGTGGTTCGCCCCATGAACTACTTCGCCATGTCATACGACCACCGCATCATTGACGGCCGTGAAGCTGTTTTGGGCTTGGTGGCCATGAAAGAAGCGCTGGAAGATCCATCACGCTTGTTGTTTGACATCTAAGGACATAGCAGGAATTAGCATGAGCAAACAATTTGATGTGGTCGTCATTGGTGGCGGCCCTGGCGGCTACATCGCCGCCATTCGTGCAGCGCAATTGGGATTCCAAGTTGCATGTGTCGACGAATGGAAGAATGCTGCGGGAGGCCCTGCCCTGGGTGGTACTTGCACCAACGTAGGTTGCATTCCTTCCAAAGCCTTGTTGCAGTCTTCTGAACACTTCGATCAAGCCAACCATCACTTTGCCGATCACGGCATTGAGATGAAGGGCGTGAGCATGGACGTGGCCAAGATGATTGCCCGCAAGGACAACGTCGTGAAGCAAAACAACGATGGCATTTTGTACTTGTTTAAAAAGAACAAAGTGTCTTTCTTCCACGGCCGCGCTGCATTCAGCAAAGCCGTTGAAGGCGGTTATGAAGTGATCGTTACGGGTTCGGCCAACGAGACATTGGTTGGCAAGAACGTCATTGTGGCAACAGGTTCCAATGCGCGTGCATTGCCCGGCACACCTTTTGATGAAATCAATGTGCTGTCCAATGACGGCGCTTTGAAGGTCGGTGCTGTGCCTAAAAAGCTGGTGCTTATAGGCTCCGGTGTGATCGGTTTGGAGATGGGTTCTGTATGGCGCCGCCTGGGCGCTGATGTGACCATCCTTGAAGGACTGCCCACTTTCTTGGGCCTTGTGGACGAGCAAATTGCCAAGGAAGCCAAAAAAGCTTTCGACAAACAAGGCTTGAAAATTGAGCTCGGCGTCAAAGTCGGCGAGATTCAAAATGGCAAAAAAGGCGTGAAAGTTGCCTACACCAATGCCAAGGGCGAAGCCCAAAGTTTGGACGCCGACAAACTGATTGTGTCCATTGGTCGTGTGCCGAACACGATTGGCTTGAACGCAGACACGGTGGGTCTGCAATTAGATGAACGCGGTGCCATCGTGGTGGACGCTGAATGCAAAACCAACTTGCCTGGCGTTTGGGCTGTGGGTGACGTGGTGCGTGGGCCTATGTTGGCGCACAAAGCCGAAGAGGAGGGCGTTGCCGTGGCTGAGCGCATTGCCGGTCAGCATGGTCATGTGAATTTCAACACGGTACCTTGGGTGATTTACACCAGCCCTGAAATTGCTTGGGTGGGTCGCACAGAGCAACAACTCAAGGCCGATGGCGTGGCTTACAAAGCCGGGACCTTTCCGTTTTTGGCCAATGGCCGGGCTCGCGCTTTGGGCGACACCACGGGCATGGTGAAGTTCTTGGCCGATGCCAAGACTGACGAAATCTTGGGTGTTCACATCGTGGGCCCTATGGCCAGTGAGCTCATCGCTGAGGCCGTTGTGGCCATGGAATTCCGTGCAAGCGCGGAAGACATTGCGCGCATCTGCCATGCACACCCATCGCTCAGTGAAGCCACCAAAGAAGCAGCCTTGGCAGTGGACAAGCGAACCTTGAACTTCTAAGTTTTTTCAAGCACCGTTAAACTACGAAGCCCGGGCCTGTCCCGGGTTTTCTTCATCCAAAAAACATTTTACAAGCAAGCCGCCCATGTCTGTCCGATCCGCCTACGACCACGAACTTCTCATGAGAGGTTACGAGTCGGATCCTGCGCAACTGCGTGCCGTAGAAGCCTTGGAGCGTTGCGCGCAAGAATGGGCCGCTTACCAAGCCAGTCTCAAAAGTCCGCTCCGTTTTTTGAAGAAAAAATCTGCACTGCCACTCGGTGTTTACATGCATGGCGGCGTCGGACGCGGCAAGAGTTTCTTGATGGACTGTTTTTACAACGCCGTGCCAGTGAAGGATAAAACGCGTTTGCATTTCCATGAATTCATGCGCGAGGTCCACAGAGAGTTGGCACTGATGCAAGGTACTGTCAATCCCTTGAATGAGCTTGGCCGTCGGATGGCCAAGCGTTATCAACTTATCTGTTTTGATGAGTTTCATGTGGCTGATATTACCGATGCCATGATCTTGCACCGCTTGTTAGATTCATTGTTTGAAAACGGAGTGAGTTTCGTCACGACGTCCAACTTCAAGCCTGACAATTTGTACCCTGATGGTTTGCACCGTGACAGACTGCTGCCCGCCATTGCACTCTTGAATGAGCGAATGGAAGTTCTGAATGTTGACAATGGAACCGACTATCGAAGGCGTACGCTTGAACTGGTGAAACTCTACCACTGCCCTCTGGGAGCTGATGCTGACGCAGCCATGGCGGACGCTTTCAATCGGCTGGTGAGTGGGCATGATGAAGATCCTATTCTGCACATTGAAGCTCGAGAAATCACTTCTAAACGGCGTGCTGGTGGTGTGGTTTGGTTTGACTTCAGGTCGCTGTGTGGTGGTCCACGATCCCAAAATGACTACCTTGAAATTGCTTCTCAGTTTCATACCGTGTTCTTGAGCAATGTGCCTATGATGCCGCCTAGATTGGCATCAGAAGCAAGGCGATTTACCTGGCTCATTGATGTTCTGTACGACCGACGTGTTAAATTGATACTTTCGGCGGAAGTGATGCCAGAGGCTCTTTACACCGAAGGCCCCTTGGCCCACGAATTTCCGCGAACGATTTCTCGTTTGCATGAAATGCAGTCTTCTGAATTCTTGGCACTTGAACATCGAACAGTCGACACGCACATTACATGAGTTTATTTTTCAAATTGATTCTCAGCATGGCATGGGCGATGGGCTTGGTCATGGCTGCTGCATTTGCGCAAGCTCTTGAGTTTCAAACGTCAGCATCTGAGCTTGCTTTCATTTCCGAGCAGCGAATTGCAGTCAACGCCGAGAAAAAAGCAGTTCACGATCTTTTTCAAGAGACTTCAAAAGCTTGCTGGAAAAAATTTGCGGTCAATGATTGTCTGGCCAATGCGCGTTTGCAAAAATTTCAATCGCTTGCTCCCTTGGATCAACGTGAAGTGCAATTGAATGCCCGCCAACGAGCGTTAAAAGAAATTGACAGGCAGCAACGCTTGGAAGACAAACTGAAAGACAGGGTGGCTTCTTGAGCGCATTCATTGACGCTGTTACCAATTCGTTCAAGGACGATGGTGTCATTGCTCAGGCCACACCTCAATTCAAACCCCGATCTGGTCAAACAGACATGGCCATGGCGGTGGCCGAAACTGTAGAGTCCGGCGGTGAGTTGGTGGTTGAAGCAGGTACGGGGGTTGGAAAAACCTACGCTTATCTGGTGCCTGTTTTACTGAGTGGCAAGAGAGCACTGGTATCAACAGCTACCAAGGCACTCCAAGATCAACTCTTCTCCAGAGATATTCCCAAACTCATTGATGCTTTGAATTTGCCTGTGCGTGTTGCGCTGCTAAAGGGGCGCGGAAGTTATCTTTGCACCTTGCGTTTGTCTCAAGCCAGACAAAGTCATGACGCATCCTTGCGAATTCATGCGCATGCTTTAAGCAAAATTGAAAAGTGGGCACAGTCAACTCGATCTGGCGACTTGTCTGAACTTTCTGGACTTGACGATCGCTCACCTGTGATTCCCTTGGTGACATCCAACAGAGACAATTGTTTGGGATCGCCTTGTCCTCAATTCAAATCCTGCCATGTGAATCTTGCTCGAAAAGAAGCCATGGCTGCCGATGTGGTGGTGATCAATCATCATTTGTTTTTCGCTGATTTGAATGTCCGTGAGACCGGTATGGCTGAACTTCTGCCTTCGGTTCAAACGGTTGTGTTTGATGAAGCCCACCAACTCAATGAAATTGGCATCCATTTTTTGGGACGCCATGTGAGTTCCAGTCAGTTGCTTGAACTCACCCGAGACATCTTGGGTGCCGGTGTTCAATTGGCCAGAGGCCTTGTCGATTGGACGCTCATTTGCAGTGTTCTTGAAAAATCAAGTCGCGATCTGCGTTTGACTGCTCAGCATGAACGTTCAGGTTCTCGGTTGCGCTGGGCAGAACCTGTTCCAGATGGCATTGAGACGGCTGAATGGTTAATGGCAATGGCGCAGTTGCAAGTAGCACTTGAAGCGGCCTTGGCTGCATTGGACACTGTCAGCGAAATGGCGCCCGATTTTGTACGCTTGCATGAACGAGTTTCGATGCAATTGGCGTCCCTTCATCATTTTCAAAATGCCTGTTCTGAGGGTGCCGTGCGGTGGGTGGAACTAGGGACACAAATACGCTTGGTGGAATCTCCCTTGGACATTTCACATGCTGTTCAAACGCATATGCTCAAGCGAACGATGGTTCAAGACACTGAAAATCCAAGCCCTGGAGCTAGGGTACAGCATCTCGAAATTGAGCGTGCCAACCAGACTTTTCAGACATCTTCTGGCGATCGCAACCCAGCTTGGATTTTTACTTCGGCCACCTTGGGTGAAGACGATCAAATGCGTTGGTTCACTGAACCATGCGGGTTAAGCCACGCCAGAAAACTCAGAGTGGCCAGCCCCTTTAATTACGAAGGCATGTCGTCAATTTATGTGCCGCCTGGCATGCCCAAACCCAATGATCCCCAACACACACGCACTGTCGCGGCTTTTGTCGAAAAGCACGCTCGTCAATTGGGGGGCCGAACATTGGTTTTGACCACCACATTGAATGCCATGCGTCACATTGGTGAAGCCCTCACAGCAGCCCTTGGTCAAAGTGGCGAACTTGAAGTGTTGGTACAGGGGCAAGGCCCTAAACGGCGTTTGATGGAACGATTCAGGGAGGGCAACACGGAAGGTGGTTTGGGCTGTGTTTTGGTTGCTTCTGCATCCTTCTGGGAAGGTTTTGACGTCCCTGGGAATGCCTTGCAAATGGTCGTGATTGACAAGTTACCGTTCCCACCTCCCAACGACCCCTTGGTGGAAGCCCGATCGCAACGCTTGGAATTGATGGGCAAGAGTTCTTTTTCAGACTACAGCCTGCCTGAAGCCGCTGTGGCACTTAAACAAGGTGCAGGGCGTTTAATTCGAAGTGAAACCGACAAAGGCTTGCTGGTGATTTGCGATCCGCGCTTAACGGGTATGTCCTATGGCCGTCGTTTGATGGCCACATTGCCACCCATGCGGAAAATAAGCAATGCGTCAGATTTTGAAGCCGCTGTGGCCGAACTTACCAGAACTTCCACCACGCTCTAGATTTGCTCGGGTCTGGTAAGTTGGTTGCGGGATAGTTTTGATCTAAAACTCTTTGGGAATCTGCTTTCAACTCTTTCATGCCAAGTGCATCGTAAGATTTGACCAAAATTTCCAGTGCTTCCTTGATCGCTGGAACGCCTGGATAATCGGAGATGGCCAATTGTGCTCGATTGATCGCAGCCACATAAGCACCTTTGCTAAAGTAAAAGCGCGCAACATGAACTTCCGAGGAGGCCAATGAGTTCACGATGTAAGTCATGCGCTGACGCGCATCAGGGCTGTATTTTGAATCGGGGAAGCGAGTCACCAATTCTTTAAAGGACTCAAAAGAATCTTTGGCCGCTTTTTGATCACGTTCAGACAAGTCTTGCTTGGTAATGAAAGCAAAAATTCCAAGTTCGTCATTGAAGTTAACCAATCCCTTCAAGTACAGAGCGTAATCTAGGGCAGGGCTGGCAGGGTGCAGTTTGAGAAAGCGGTCAAGGGTGGCGAGCGCTTGAATTTTTTCACTGGCGCGGTACTGGGCATAGGCCTTTTCAATTTGAGCTTGCTGTGCCAGAACGGTTCCTGCTGCGCGGCCCTCCAGTTTTTCAAACAACATGGCTGCACGGTCCCACCCACCTGAGTTTGATTCATCACGCGCTTCTTTGTAGATTTTTTCAGTCGTCCAGGACGCAGTAGGATCTGCGTTGGTGCTGCCGCAGCCTGCCAGCATGGCTGTGACTAACCCGACAAGCGTAAGCGCAAGCACCGATAATCTGCTTTTGAACATGTGACGACCTTGGAAATAAACCAAATTGATTATATCTAGCCCCTTAGAACTGGATGAAACAGATGATCTGCAAGACGACTCTTCTTCAGATCTTGGGTCTTTGCCGCCTGTTGAGGTGCGAGAAATCATTGTGCCTGTAGAGATGCATGGGCAAAGGCTAGACCGAATGCTCGTATTGGCAGTGCCAGAGTTTTCGCGCAGTTATCTACAGCAACTTTTAGAAGATGGGGCCGTCACGCGGGCGCAAGTCACGCATCTGAAGGCCTCTTTGAAAGTGAAAGCCGGTGAGGTTTGGACGATTGAGCTGCGTGCCACCCCCCAATCTCAAGCCTTTCAGCCTGAATTGATGGCGCTCTCAGTGGTTTACCAAGACGCCCATTTGTTCATCCTTGACAAACCCGCTGGGCTGGTTGTCCACCCAGCGCCTGGACACTGGTCTGGCACGCTGATGAATGGTTTGTTGGGTCTTGATGCTGCACTGATGGATTTGCCACGTGCAGGCATCGTTCACCGCCTTGACAAAGACACCAGCGGGCTGATGGTCGTGGCGCGCACACGCCAAGCCATGGACGGGTTGGTCAAAAAAATTGCGGGCAGAGAAGTGAAACGCCAATATTTAGCCGTCAGTGACAGGCCCTGGGTTGGGGCCCGACAAAGGGCTGTTGAGCTTCCAATTGGACGAGATCCTGCCAATCGTTTGCGCATGGCGGTGGTCGATTTGTCAAAAAATTCTGGGAAATTGGCCAAAACTCACTTTCATGTACTTGATCAATCAGTGCAAGGCTCTCTGGTGCGTTGCATTTTAGAGACGGGCAGAACCCACCAAATCAGGGTCCACATGGCCTCGCTTCAAATGCCTTTGGTGGGCGATGCGATCTACGGAGGATCTCCCCATGACCTCATGCCCCGCCAAGCACTGCATGCCGATCAACTCGGTTTTGATCACCCCGTCAGCGGTGAGACATTGGCCTTTCGCTCTCCCTTGCCAGCCGACTTGAAGCATTTGCTCCAGGCTTGGGCACTCAGTTACAATGAATCGGCCTGAATAACAGGCTCAGGTGGGTTGAAAGATCAACTTAAATTCATTTTGATGAGTTACACCTGTGGAGGGCATCCGCCGATGGCTTTGAAACAAGTCATTGTGTGTAACTCAATTCGCGCATTAGGCGCACTGACCCCGGAAGTTTGACACCATGAATACGGCGCAAGCCAAGCGTGTTCTTGAAACAGCGTTGCTTTGCTCAACTCAGCCTGTCACCGTGCGTGATTTGCGCGTGTTGTTTGATGACGCGCTTGGCGCTGACACGCTTAAAGTCCTACTTGAGGAACTGCAACTTGACTGGGCCGAGCGAGGCCTGGAGCTTATCTCTGTGGCTACCGGATGGCGTTTCCAAAGCCGGCCTGAATTGCGGCTTTATTTGGATAAATTGAACCCAGAAAAGCCGCCAAAATATACCCGTGCTGTGATGGAGACCTTGGCCATCATTGCCTACCGCCAGCCTGTCACCCGGGGCGATATGGAGGACATTCGAGGTGTCACCATCAACACGCAAATTTTGAAGCAACTTGAAGACCGGGGTTGGGTCGAAGTGATTGGCCATCGTGAATCAGTGGGGCGCCCTGGCTTGTACGCCACCACGCGGCATTTTTTAGATGACTTAGGCCTTGCCTCCCTAGACCAATTGCCATTGCTGACCCAAGTTGATGGCCAAGCAGCTGCCTTGGCCGGCTTGAATCCCCCTGAAGAAGACAGCCCTCAAAGCACTTTGGCATTGGACGCTTCAACATGAGGCCCATTGGCATTGAAGATGTGGTTTCGGGTCAGTTTGATCAAGAAGCTGATGACGTTTTAACGCCCTTGATCACCAAACGCGTTTTGCCGCCCCAGGCAGAATCCCCCAAACTTCACAAAGTTTTGGCCCAATCCGGGCTTGGCTCACGTTTGGAAATGGAGCAGCTCATTTTGGAAGGTCGAATTTCGGTTAACAATGAGCCTGCGCACATTGGCCAACGGATTCAGTTTGGTGATCAAGTGAAAGTCAATGGGCGACTTCTTCGAGTGCGCATCGATCCGCCGCCGCCCCGTGTCATTGCTTATCACAAGCCTGCAGGCGAAATTGTGACGCACGACGATCCCCAAAACAGGCCCACCGTCTTTCGCAAATTACCACGCCTGCAACAAGGCAAGTGGCAGTCTGTTGGCCGCTTAGACTTGAACACGGAGGGTTTGTTGTTGTTCACAAGCTCTGGTGAATTGGCGAACCGATTGATGCACCCCCGTTTCGGCCTTGAACGCGAATACGCGGTTCGCGTTTTGGGTGCACTCAGCAATGAAGAAAAGCAAAAATTGCTTGAAGGTGTGATGCTTGATGACGGCATTGCTCAATTTGGTTCGATCGAAAATGGCGGCGGTGAGGGGTCCAATTGTTGGTACCGTGTCACCATTTCTGAAGGTCGAAATCGTGAGGTTCGACGCATGATGGAAGCGGTAGGACATGCCGTCAGTCGCCTCATTCGAATCCGATATGGCGCGATGGTTTTGCCCCATGGCCTGCGTCGAAGCTCGTTCATGGAGTTAGACGAGACCGATATCAGAGCCCTGACCCATGCTGCCAGCAAAGCCGAGGCAAGGTCCTTGGATTCGGAACCTGCATTGTCACAGAAAGAGGCTGCTAGGCCTCAGGATCGACGTTCCCAAAACCCCAGAAATCGTGCATTCGGTGCCAAAAAGTCTGGCCAAGCCGGTCAGCGAAAGCCTAATTCAGAGAGTGCTCAGCCCGATCCAATGAAAACATCTGTAGGCTACATTGGGGCTGACAGCTTCAGCCGTCAGAGAAAAGCCCAAGCCCCCGGCGGGCGTCCTGGTGGACAACGCCGTGGCGGTGGGCGAACCCGGTAAAGCAAGATTCTGGTCTGAATCCCTGCGAGACCGCTGGGATGGCAAATCCTTTTCCCCTCTGGGGAAACCCTAGTGTCGGGTTAGAATAGCGGGCTTGCCTAAGTGCAATTGCACTTATAAAACATAGTTTTAAGCATTCATTTTTAAAAAAAACTGAGGAATCTCATCATGGCCATTGAACGCACACTCTCTATCATCAAGCCTGACGCAGTGGCTAAAAACGTCATCGGTCAAATTTATGCACGTTTTGAAGCTGCTGGCCTCAAAGTGGTGGCCGCTAAGATGGCTCACTTGTCACGGGGTGAAGCTGAAGCCTTTTATGCTGTTCACAAAGAGCGTCCTTTCTTCAAAGACCTGGTTGAGTTCATGATCTCCGGCCCGGTCATGATCCAAGCTTTGCAAGGCGAAGGCGCCATCTTGAAAAACCGTGACCTGATGGGCGCAACAGATCCTAAGAAAGCTGCGCCTGGCACCATCCGTGCTGACTTTGCTGACAGCATTGACGCCAATGCTGTTCATGGTTCAGACGCTGCTGACACTGCTGCCGCTGAAATTGCTTTCTTCTTCCCCGGCATGAACGTTTATTCACGTTAACCGCTGCTGAAAATTTTCAGCAAACGGTTCTCGGCTTAGATTTTCACTTTCCTGCCATGACGGCCAACCTTCTTGATTTTGACCTTGAAGGCTTGGCCGTTTTTTGTGATGGCCTTGGTGAAAAACGGTTTCGTGCCACTCAGTTGTTTCGTTGGATTCACCAGCGCGGCATGTCGAATTTTGATGACATGTCAGATTTGGCTAAATCACTTCGTGAAAAACTCAAAGTTCACACGCATGTCTCTGCGTTGCCTGTTCTTTCCCAGCAGTTTTCCAAGGATGGCACCATCAAATGGTTGTTTGATGTTGGCGCAGGTGATGCAGTTGAAACTGTTTTCATTCCTGAAGATGACCGCGGCACTTTGTGTGTTTCATCTCAAGCAGGCTGTGCCGTAGGTTGCCGATTTTGCTCAACAGGCCATCAAGGTTTTAGCAGAAACCTCAGCACAGCCGAAATAGTGTCTCAGCTTTGGTTTGCCGAACATTTTTTACGCAAACACCTGAATCAATCCGACCGGGTCATCTCCAATGTGGTCATGATGGGCATGGGAGAGCCATTGCAAAATTATGCCGCCTTGGTACCCGCATTGACGACCATGCTAGACGACCATGGCTATGGCTTATCTCGCAGGCGTGTCACTGTTTCGACTTCTGGCGTTGTACCCATGATCACTCGCCTGTCGCAGGATTGTCCTGTGGCACTGGCGGTCTCACTTCATGCGCCTAACAATACCCTTCGCGACCACTTGGTACCCCTCAATCGGAAATACCCATTGGACGAACTTCTCGAAGAATGCACGCGTTATTTGGCGAAGGCTCCCCGAGATTTCATTACTTTTGAATACTGCATGCTTCAGGGCGTTAACGATCAAATCTCTCATGCCCATGAGTTGGTCCAACTTATTCAAAAACATGCGGCCCAAGGGCTCCGTTGTAAGTTCAACCTCATCCCCTTCAACCCCTTCAAGGCTTCCGGCTTGTTGCGCTCAGAAGACGCGACTGTAGCCAAGTTCGCCAGTGTGTTGCTTGCGGCAGGGTTTGTCACAACGGTTCGCAAAACGCGTGGCGACGATATAGATGCCGCATGCGGTCAATTGGCTGGCGATGTCAAAGACAGGACAGGGGTGGTTGATCGAATTGCTCAGCAACGCGCTATTCCTATCCGACTGTTAGATGCTTCTGCTTGAGAATTCAAGGATAAAGTTGCACCAAAGTTCAGAAATTACACGATTAAGGGAACGATTCCTCCTCTGTCAGTGCACAATCACAATGCTTGGGCATGCATTGCGCCCAGTGCCAAAATCAGGCGGATGATCAGAAACATTAGGGCAAGATGTCAGGACTTCAAATTTCAGCATCGGCGCAGCGACGCACACTGTCCAAAGGGGCGATTCATGGCTGATTCAATCTCCGACATGACCGCTTCAGTGTCTGCTGCTTCACCAGGTGCGATGATCAAGTCCGCCCGCGAAAAGGCCGGCATTCATTTGGCCATTTTGTCGGTGAACCTCAAAGTGAGTGTCAAGCAACTTGAAGCCTTAGAGGCCGACCAGTTCGACAAGCTGCCAGAACCCGTCTTTGCACGTGCATTGGCTGCAAAGGTCTGCCGTTTTGTGAAGCTAGATCCTGAACATGTATTGGCCCTGATGCCCGCAACAACCAATGGCCTTAAACCACTGAAAATCATTGCGCCTGACCGAGCTTCCGTCTACCCAAGTCAGCACGCAACGTCTTTCAGATTTTTGTCGACGGGTAAGTCCAAATTCCTAGGATTTTTTATTCTCGTCTTGTTTTTGATTTTTGGTTTTGTGCCCGAATGGCGGGAGGGTGTCTTTGCCTATACAACCACCCCCCAAGCACCTGAGGTCGTGCCATCTATGCCACCACCAGCACAAGAACCTGCCTTGTCCGATTCAGCGCAAGCCGAACTTCCCAAAGCCATGGTCTTTGAAAGTTCAGCGCCCGTTCAAGGCAATACCACCCCAATCAATCTCAACCCCATCATTCCGGAGCCTAAAAAATGAGGAAAGAGCACGCTATTCCCCCAGCCAAACCTTTGGCCAGGCGAAGTCTCCAAGCTAAAGTTGTTTGGGGCGACCGTGTTGTCACTGTGGGTGGGCAAGCGCCTGTCCGTGTTCAGTCTATGACCAACACTGACACGGTTGACGTCATTGGAACAGCGATTCAAGTGAAAGAATTGGCCTTGGCAGGTTCAGAATTGGTACGTATCACCGTGAACACGCCAGAGGCAGCAGAGGCCGTGCCACACATTCGTGATCAGTTGGACAAAATGGGCATTGATGTTCCTCTCATCGGTGACTTTCATTACAACGGTCACCGTTTGCTCAGCGAACACCCTGCGTGTGCAGAAGCCTTGTCCAAATACCGCATCAATCCTGGCAATGTGGGCAAAGGCGATAAGCACGATTTGCAATTTGGTCAAATGGTTGAGGCTGCCATGCGCTGGCATAAACCCGTGCGCATTGGCGTGAATTGGGGCAGCTTAGACCAAGAGTTATTGGCTGAACTCATGGATCAAAATAGCCAGCGTGAAACGCCTTGGGAATCTCGGCAAGTCATGTACGAAGCGCTGATTACCTCGGCCATCACTTCAGCCGACAAGGCCCATGAAATGGGCATGGACCGGTCTCAAATTATGCTGTCTTGCAAAGTTTCAGGGGTGCAAGATTTGATTGCGGTTTATCGGGAGCTTGGCAAACGAACTGACTACCCCTTGCACCTGGGGCTTACCGAAGCTGGCATGGGCACCAAGGGAACCGTGGCCTCTGCCACAGCTTTGTCGATTCTGTTGCAAGAGGGCATTGGCGACACCATTCGTGTTTCTCTCACGCCTCAACCGGGCGAAGCAAGAACGCAAGAAGTGGTCATTGCCTCTGAAATTTTGCAGGCCTTGGGTTTGCGGATTTTTGTGCCGAGCGTCACTGCCTGTCCTGGATGTGGTCGCACCACCAGCAGCACTTTTCAGGAGTTGGCCAAACAAATTGATGATTTTTTGAGAGCGCAAATGCCCGTTTGGCGCCACCGCTATCCAGGCGTTGAAAATTTAAAATTAGCTGTCATGGGATGCATCGTGAATGGCCCCGGTGAAAGCAAACACGCTGACATTGGCATCAGTTTGCCTGGCACCGGAGAAGCGCCTGCAGCGCCTGTGTTCATTGACGGTGAGAAAAAATTAACGCTGCGAGGCGATAACATCGCACAGGAATTTCAAGTCCTGGTTGAGCAATACATTGAGCGTAAATACGGCAACACATCTTCGGTTGCCAATTGATTTGTATGTCAGAACCAATCTCCACAGAATCTAAGCCGAAGCAGGCAAGCTTTAAAAAACTCAATGCTGTGAAAGGCATGAACGATGTCTTGCCAGGTGAGTCCGCCAAATGGGAGTGGCTTGAAGGCGTGGTCCGTCAATTGATGGCGAGATATGCCTATCGGAATATCCGCACGCCCATTGTGGAGCCAACCGCATTGTTTGTTCGTGGCCTAGGTGAAGTGACGGACATTGTTGAAAAAGAGATGTACTCCTTCGTCGACCGACTGAACGGTGAAGCTCTCACGCTTCGCCCAGAAAGCACAGCGGGTGTCGTTCGGGCTGTGGTGGAACACAATTTGTTGTACGAAGGCGGCAAACGACTTTACTACATGGGACAAATGTTCAGACATGAGCGTCCACAACGCGGCCGTTACCGCCAATTCCATCAAATTGGTGCCGAAGTTTTGGGTTTCCAAGGGCCTGAAATTGATGCCGAAGTCATTCTGTTGGCGAACGATTTATGGCAGGCCATCGGACTTAAAAATGTTCGACTGGAATTGAACAGCTTGGGCCAACCTCATGAAAGATTGGCGCATCGTGCTGCCCTGATTGCTCATTTCGAAAAGCATCAGAGGGTGCTCGACGAAGATGCCAAGCGTCGTCTCTATACCAATCCTCTGCGCATTTTAGATACCAAAAACCCGGGCATGACTGATGTGGTGGAGACTGCTCCCAAGCTCATGGATTTTTTAACTGAGGCTTCGTTGGCCCATTTCAATGCCCTTCGACAGATTCTGGATGCCAACGGCGTTCATTACTCACTCAACCCCAGGTTGGTTCGGGGCATGGACTATTACAACCTCACCGTTTTTGAATTCATCACCGATCAGTTGGGCTCACAGGGAACGGTGTGTGGCGGCGGGCGATATGACTGTTTGATTGAGCAAGTCGGCGGTAAACCAGCGCCTGCTGTCGGTTGGGCTCTTGGGGTTGAGAGAGTTTTAGCTTTGCTTGAAGAGCAGGGCGTTACTTTCCCATTGGATGCCCTTCATGCTTATGCCATTGTTCCTGATGCCCAAAGTGTTCCTGTGGTGTTGAAGCACCTTAGGCAACTCAGGTCGCTGGGTGTCAACGTACAGATGCACGCCGGCGCAGGTGAAGGCTTAGGCAGTATGAAGAGTCAGTTCAAAAAGGCTGACAGCAGCAACGCCTCTTTTGCTCTCATTTTTGGTGCCGATGAACTGGCGAACAACACAGTTTCTGTGAAGTCTCTCCGCGATGGCGGTGGGGCACAAAGAACTGAATCCCTCGAACACATGGCTGACTGGGCTCTGAGCCTACAATCCACCTCTTGATACAAAGCTGAACATGTCCTCAAATCTCGATCTCGAAGAACAAGAACAACTTGACGAACTCAAGCACTTTTGGAAGCAATATGGCAGTGCCATCACTTGGCTGCTGATTGTTGTCATGGGCTCCTATGCGAGTTGGAACGGTTACCAATATTGGCAACGTCAGCAGTCAACCAAAGCTTCGGCTTTGTTTGACGAAGTGGAGCGGGCAGTCAGCTCTGGCGACATCGCCAAAGTAGAGCGATCTTGGAACGACATGCGCGAGCGTTTTCCAGGCACCACATTTGCCGCTCAATCTGCATTGCTCGCAGCCAAAACCCTGCAGCAAACTGATAAGTTAGAAGCTGCCGCGCTTGCCTTGAAATGGGCCTCTGAAAATGCTTCCGATGAAGCCAGTTCGCAGTTGGCCAGATTGCGTTTGGCGAACTTGCAAATTCAACAAAAGGCTTTGGACGAGGCATTGAAAACTCTTTCCAAACCCTTCACACCTGCATTTGCTGGCTTGGCTGCCGACGTGCAAGGTGATATTTATGCCTCCCAAAACAAATCTGCAGAGGCTGTTAAGTCTTACACCCAAGCATGGTCCCAGCTCGAAGAAAGCAATGAATACCGTCGGTTGGTGGCCGCGAAGTTGAATGCCTTGGGGGCTGACCCTGCGCTGAAAAAAGGTGTCTCCCAATGAAATCTGTTTTCAGCCGCTGGCAGCTTGCGGGTGATCACCTCTTGGCATGGTGCGCCCTTTTGATGGGCATGGCTGTATTTGCCATGGCCGGCTGCTCTAGCAGCCCTGACAAGCCAGCGCCGAAGGCATTGTCAGACTATCAAGCTCAAATCAAAGTCTCAAAATCTTGGGCTGTTCAATTGGGGCCCATTGCCTCACCCCTGAGCAGCCAAAGCGCTGCTGGGCGTTTTGCCGTGGTCACCAGCACGGGCCTGATCAGCGTCATTGACCCACAGTCGGGCTCTGAAATTTGGCGTTTGGCGCTTGATACGCCTGTCTCCGCTGGACTGGGCGGTGATGGCCAGCGCTATGCAGTCGTCTCGCGTGCCAATGAATTGATGGTGGTTGCAGAAGGAAAGCTTCTTTGGCGCCAAAAATTACCTGCACTGTCTTTCACAACACCCTTGGTTGCAGGGGGTCGGGTCTTTGTTCTCACGGCCGACCGAACCGTCATGGCCTTTGATGGTGCTTCAGGGCAAAAGCTTTGGAGTCAACAAAGATCAGGCGACCCTTTGGTTCTCAAACAAGCGGGTATTTTGACCACTTTCCAAGATTCACTGATGGTGGGCTTGTCTGGCCGCATGGTGGCCATGAGTCCCTCTAACGGCGTTTCCAAGTGGGAAATGACCATTGGCGCATCTCGTGGCACCAATGAGGTTGAACGTTTGGTCGACTTGGTTGCAGGTGTTTCCCGTGTCAACCAAGTGGTGTGTGCACGCTCATACCAAACGGCCGTAACCTGTATCGATGCTGCCAAGGGCTCCAACCTTTGGACTCGGGCTGCGCAGGGGCATGTAGGCTTGGGTGGCAATGACAATTTTGTCTTCGGCGCAGAATCTGATGGCAAACTCTTTGCGTGGCAGCGCGCCAACGGTCAAGTGGCTTGGCAAACAGAGGCCTTCCGTTTTCGAGGTCTGACTGCACCAGTTTGGTCTGATGGAGAGTTGGTCATTGCCGATGATTTAGGCTGGCTGCATTGGATCGACGTCCAAAATGGTCAAACCTTGGCGCGATTCCAAGCCGATGGTTCTGGCATCGTGATGCCGCCCGTTCGCTTTGGCAAAACGTGGGTTGCAGTTTCGAAAAATGGTTTGGTTCAAGCCATTCGCACTGAATAACACCCCCTCTGAAAGTTTGATTTGAAACCCGTTCTGGCCCTGGTCGGCCGCCCCAATGTGGGCAAGTCCACTTTATTCAATCGACTGACCAAAAGTCGAGATGCCATTGTGGCCGACTATGCTGGACTCACAAGAGATCGGCACTATGGTCAGGGACGGCAAGGTCGATATGAGTACATCGTGATTGACACGGGCGGATTTGAGCCCGATGCCAGTGCGGGCATTTACAAAGAGATGGCCAAGCAAACCCAGCAAGCGGTGGCGGAGGCTGATGTGGTTGTCTTTGTGGTGGATGCGCGTGCAGGCGTTTCAGCCCAAGATCATGACATTGCCAAATACTTAAGACGCATTGGCAAGCCTTGTTTGCTGGTGGCGAACAAAGCTGAAGGCATGCGAGAGGGCGTACAAATCAGCGAATTTTACGAACTGGGTTTGGGCGATGTGATACCCGTTTCTGCAGCCCACGGCCAGGGGGTTCGAAGTCTTGTTGAGTTGGCGCTTGATCCCCTCATGCTTCCAGAGAATGAAGAAGGTATTGAAGATGATTTGTCTGTGGTCAAACTGGCTGTGGCCGGACGTCCCAACGTTGGCAAGTCAACCTTGATCAATACTTGGTTGGGCGAAGAACGCTTGGTTGCGTTCGACATGCCCGGTACAACGCGGGATGCCATCACCGTGCCCTTTGAACGCGGTGGTCAAAAATTTGAACTGATCGATACCGCCGGCTTGCGGCGCAAGGGCAAAGTATTCGAAGCCATTGAAAAGTTTTCAGTGGTGAAAACCTTGCAAGCTATCGAGTCTGCCAATGTTGTGCTATTGCTTCTCGATGCCACCCAAGGTGTCACCGAACAAGATGCTCACATCGCAGGTTTTATTCTGGACAGTGGGCGTGCTGTGGTGTTGGCGGTTAACAAATGGGATGCCGTTGATGAGTACCAGCGCGAGTTGGTTCATCGATCGATTGAAAACCGTTTGCCATTTTTGAAGTTTGCCAATTTACACACCATTTCCGCTAAAAAGCGACAAGGCTTGGGACCTGTATGGAGTTCGATCACTCAGGCACACAAATCAGCGATGGTCAAAATGACCACGCCTGTCCTCACTCGATTGTTGCTGGAATCTGTGCAGTTCCAAAGTCCTCAACGTGGCGGTATGTTCAGACCGAAGTTGCGTTATGCCCACCAAGGGGGCATGAACCCCCCGATTATCGTAGTCCATGGTAATTCCTTGGAGCATGTCACAGAAACTTACAAGCGCTACCTAGAAGGGCGCTTTAGAAAAGCCTTCGACTTGTCTGGAACGCCTTTGCGAATCGAAATGAAGACCTCACAAAATCCCTACGCCGACAAAGATTCGGATTAATTTGTGTGGTTTTGAAAGGGACTTTGATGAAGAAGCCTTTGCGGTGTGGTAAGGTAAACCCTTAATTCAATTCAGAACACGGAGAATATCGTGAACAATAAAGGGCAACTTTTGCAAGATCCCTTCCTCAATGCCTTGCGTCGTGAACATGTGCCTGTGTCCATTTACTTGGTCAATGGCATCAAGCTTCAAGGCCAAATTGAATCCTTCGATCAATATGTGGTTTTGCTTCGCAACACTGTGACGCAAATGGTTTACAAACACGCCATTTCCACCATCGTGCCCGGTCGTGCTGTCAGTCTTGCTGCTGCCGATGGCGTCGAGGGTGAAACCGACGCTGCGGCTTAAACTCTCTTTTGAGTAAGGCCTTGGATGTTTCAACCCCCGCCTTGTTGGTGGGTGTTGATTTTGGATTGCCCCACTTTGACGGCGAGTTGGCTGAGCTCAGTCAGCTGGCCTTCACAGCAGGGATGCAACCCGTGGCCACAATGACGTGCAAGCGCAAGGCGCCTGATGCGGCTTTGTTTGTCGGAAGTGGAAAAGCCGATGAAATCAAATTCATGGCCGAGCAAACAGGTGCCCAGGAAGTGCTGTTTGACCAGTCTCTCAGTCCTGCACAGCAAAGAAATCTGGAGCGGCATTTGGGTTTGCCCGTGAACGATCGAACCTTGCTCATTCTTGAAATCTTTGCACAGCGCGCAAGAAGCCATGACGGCAAACTTCAAGTTGAATTGGCTCGATTGCAATACCTGAGTACCCGATTGGTCCGGCGATGGTCGCACCTTGAACGTCAAAGAGGCGGAATAGGGACGCGCGGCGGACCCGGTGAGACACAGATTGAACTCGACCGGCGCATGATCAGTGACGCCATCAAGCGGACCAAAGAGCGCCTTTCGAAAGTTAAGAAACAACGGTCAACCCAGAGAAGGCAGCGCGATCGTCGCAATGCCTTCAATGTTTCTTTGGTGGGGTACACCAATGCTGGCAAATCGACTTTGTTCAATGCCTTGGTCAAAGCCCGCGCCTATGCCGCTGACCAGTTGTTTGCCACCCTGGACACCACCACGCGACAACTTTACTTGGGAGAGGCCGGTCGCAGTGCATCGGTCTCCGATACCGTGGGTTTCATCCGAGACTTGCCGCATGGCTTAATTGATGCCTTTCAAGCAACACTCCAAGAGGCCACCGATGCCGATTTGTTGTTGCACGTGGTTGATGCTTCCAACCCCAATTTCCCTGAACAGATGACAGAAGTTAAAAGAGTACTTCATGAAATTGGTGCAGAGCAGGTTCCGCAGTGGTTGGTATTTAACAAAATTGACAATATCCCCGAAGATCGACAACCCTTGGTGCTTCACGATTTCTACGAGGTTGATGGCGTCCCTTTGCCTAGAATTTTCTTGAGTGCCCAATCAGGTCAAGGCGTTACCTTGCTTCGTCAAATGTTGGCTGAGCAAGTAGTGAAGATTTCAGCTGAAGACGCGCCCATCACAGACCCCCGCTTTGACCTTGATAATTCAGGGGAAAATTCGGATGAATTCGCATAATTCGGCTCCTGATTGGGCACAATGGCGCTAGACAGATCAAACCACTAGAAAAACGAATGAACTTCAATCCCCTCGCCATCAACTGGTCAGCGATTCCTCAACGACTCCGCGGCATGTTCAACCTGAACGATCCCCGTTGGGGCCGTGGCGACGAGAAGCCAGCGCCAGATGGACAGGAGGGTGCACAGCCCCCTCAGCAACCCCAACAGTCTGGTCCCTCAGGCCCTTCATCGCCAAAACCTAGTTCAGCCTCAGGCCCGCCCGATTTGGATGAACTATGGCGCGATCTAAATCGCAAACTCTCACAGTTCTTGGGTGGGAAAAATGGGGGCCCGCCACACAAGGGCCCACCCAATGGGCCTTCTTACAACGGGTTGCCTCCCGTTTTTCGCAATCTCGGGATTGGTGTGGTGTTGACTGCACTCTTGCTAATTTGGTTGGGCACCGGCTTCTTCATTGTGCAAGAAGGCCAGCAAGCTGTCATTACCCAATTTGGCAAATACAAGGTAACGGTAGGAGCGGGTTTTAATTGGCGTTTTCCCTATCCAATTCAAAAACATGAGTTGGTTTTTGTCACCCAAATTCGATCTGTCGACATTGGCCGTGACAACGTGATCAAAGCCACCGGCCTTCGCGAATCCGCCATGCTCACGGAAGATGAAAACATCGTCGAAATAAAATTTGCTGTGCAGTACCGATTGAATGATGCCCGTGCCTATTTATTTGAAAGCAAAAATCCGACAGAAGCCGTTGTTCAAGCGGCTGAAACGGCCGTGCGTGAAGTGGTTGGCAAAATGAAGATGGACTCAGCACTTGCTGAAGAACGTGATCAAATTGCGCCTCGTGTGAGAGCACTCATGCAGAATATTTTGGACCGCTACAAGGTGGGTATTGAAGTCGTTGGCATCAATTTACAACAAGGCGGCGTTCGTCCCCCCGAACAGGTTCAGGCCGCTTTTGACGATGTTTTGAAAGCAGGGCAAGAAAGAGAACGCGCAAAGAATGAAGCGCAGGCCTATGCCAATGATGTGATCCCTCGTGCAGTGGGTGCGGCTTCTCGCCTTAAAGAAGAATCGCAGGCTTATCGTGAGCGTATTGTTGCGCAAGCTGAGGGCGATGCGCAGCGTTTCAAAGCCATTCTCCCCGAGTATCAAAATGCACCCCAGGTCACACGTGACCGCATGTACCTGGATGCCATGCAACAGATTTACACCAGTGTGACCAAGGTGGTGGTTGAAAGCAAACAAGGTTCCAACTTGATGTATTTGCCCTTAGACAAATTAATCCAAATGAGTGGTGTGACACCGCCTGCTGCCACAACCCAAGAGCCAGCCAGCGCGAACAGCACTTTGCCTATGCCGGCAGCACCCAATTCGGCACCTACAGACCCAAGATCACGCGACAGCCTCCGTTCGCGTGATCGTGAAATTCGTTAAGGATTTACAAAATGAATCGCGTTGGAATTTGGGTTTCATCCCTGCTGATCGTTTTGGCCTTGGCCAGCTCTATGTTGTTTGTGGTGGACCAGCGTCAATTTGGCGTGGTTTATGCACTGGGGCAAATCAAAGAAGTCATCACAGAGCCAGGGCTCAATGTGAAGTTGCCCCCACCACTTCAAAATGTGACTTACATCGACAAACGTTTGCTGACCCTCGACAGCCCCGATACAGAGCCTATGTTGACCGCTGAAAAGCAACGTGTGGTGATCGATTGGTACGTTCGGTGGCGCATCACGGATCCCTTGGCCTACATTCGAAATGTGGGTCTTGATGAAAAAGCAGGGGCCAATCAGTTGAACCGCGTGGTTCGCAATGCATTTCAAGAGGAAATTAACAAACGCACCGTGAAAGATTTGCTCTCGCTCAACCGCGACGTTCTGATGAATGACGTCAAGCGTGAGGTGCTTGAAAAAGTCCGGGGTGAAAAGCCATGGGGGGTAGACGTGGTCGATGTGCGCATCACTCGTGCAGATTATGTGGATGCCATCACAGAGTCCGTCTACCGAAGGATGGAAGCGGAACGCAAACGGGTTGCCAATGAGTTGCGTTCAACAGGCGCTGCTGAAGGTGAAAAAATTCGAGCCGATGCAGACCGTCAACGTGAAGTAACCATCGCCAACGCTTACCGAGATGCGCAAAAAATCAAAGGGCAGGGCGACTCACAGGCTGCCAAAATTTACAACGAGTCTTTTGGCCGAGACCCCCAGTTTGCACAGTTCTACAGAAGCTTAGATGCCTACAAGGCCAGCTTTTCTAAAAAGAGCGATGTCATGGTCTTAGACCCCAGTGGCTCTGATTTTTTCAAAGCCATGCGCGGCAATGGCGCATCCCAAGCTGCACAGCCTGCTAAGAAGTAAGTGTCTTTTTGGCACTCTCTCCTGGCGGCACTTGCCTTGGTTTTAATTTTTGAGGGGCTGATGCCCCTCATTTCGCCTTCCAAATGGCGTGAAATGTTCACGCACCTTTTGCAGCTTGAAGACGGCCAAATCCGATTTTTCGGCTTGACGACCATTTTGTTGGGATTCTTTCTTTTGCTTTGGCTCTTTTAAGGCGATTTGAACCGGTAAAATCCCTGTTTTAACAGCCCTTACATTGCCATGTCCGCTTGGGTCCTGCCGGATCACATCGCTGATGTCTTGCCTTCAGAAGCACGACACATCGAAGAACTCCGAAGATTGCTTCTAGACACAGCCCGAAGCTATGGCTTTGAACTGGTGTCTCCTCCCTTGCTTGAACACATTGAGTCGCTGCTCACTGGCACGGGCAAAGCCCTTGATCTTCAGACCTTCAAACTGGTCGATCAAATTTCTGGTCGACTGATGGGACTGCGAGCCGACACAACCCCTCAGGTCGCCAGAATTGACGCACATTTGCTCAATCGCAAAGGGGTGACACGCCTGTGCTACTGCGGTCCTGTACTGCACACCCGCCCCGATCGCCCCTATGCCACACGAGAGCCCTTGCAATTGGGGGCTGAAATATACGGTCATGCGGGGCTTGAAGCCGACCTGGAAGTTCTGCAGTTGGCATTGGACGCCTTGCAAGCAGCTCAAATGGGCGAGGTTCTGGTCGATTTGGCAGACGCTCGCATTGTGAGCAGCCTGTTAGCGGGACTGCCTTTGAACGACACCATGCGCAGCGAAGTTTATGCCGCCCTTGCTTCCAAGAACACTGCGGCATTGGAAGCACTGACCGTTGAATTTCCAGCCGACATTCAGGCAGGGCTTCTCAGTCTCATCGATCTTTACGGCGATGTTTCGGTTTTAGATTTGGCTCTGAAAAAATTACCTGCCATGCCTCAGATCAAGTTGGCCATCGAGCAACTCAAATGGTTAAGTGCGCAACTTCCGCAAGTTTCTTTCAGATTTGATCTGGCCGATGCGCGGGGGTATGCCTATTACAGTGGGCTGCGTTTCGCAATTTACTCGAAAGGCGCCAGTGATGCGGTGGTTAGGGGTGGACGTTATGACGGTGTGGGCGCTGTCTTTGGCCACGAAATTGGGAGAGATCGCCCCGCTGTTGGCTTTAGCCTTGATCTGAAACAATGGGTCAGTGTGGTGCCTCAGTTGGCATTGAAAGCTGCCATTCGAGCGCCTTGGGGAACATCCCCCCAATTGCGTGCCGCTATTGCTCAGCTTCGTCAACACGGCGAAACAGTTGTGTGCAATCTGCCAGGGCACGACAGTGAAATCGATGAATTCCATTGCGACCGAGAGCTCCTTGAAGTCACCGGTCAGTGGGTTGTTAAAGCCATTCACAATCAATCAAAATGAACATGATCAAAGGACGCAATGTTGTCGTTGTAGGCACCCAATGGGGCGACGAGGGCAAAGGTAAATTAGTCGATTGGCTCACAGAAAGTGCGCAAGGCGTCGTCCGCTTCCAAGGCGGACACAATGCTGGCCACACCCTGGTCATCAATGGCGTCAAAACTGCATTGCACTTAATCCCAAGTGGCATCATGCGGCCCGGTGTGAAGTGCTACATCGGCAACGGCGTGGTGCTGTCACCTGGCAAACTGTTTGAAGAAATCGCTGGACTTGAAAAAGCGGGCGTTGAAGTTCGCTCGCGCTTGCGCATCAGCGAGGCATGTCCCTTGATTTTGCCTTTTCATGCAGCCTTGGATGTCGCCCGTGAGGCAGCCCGTGAAGAAGGGGGCACCGAAAAGATTGGCACCACCGGCCGAGGTATTGGCCCTGCCTACGAGGACAAAATTGCACGACGCGCCCTGCGTGTTCAAGACTTAAAGTACCCAGAGCGATTTGCACACAAATTGAAAGAACTTTTAGACTTGCACAATCACGTGCTGACCTCTTTTTTAGGCTCAGAAAAGTTTGTCTTTGGCGATGCTCTCAAGCCCTATGTCAAAAATGGTGAAGTTCAGTTTGATGTGGTTTACAAAGAAGCCATGGCGCATGCCGAGTTGCTGAAGCCCATGATGGCCGATGTGTCACGCGAACTCAATGAAGCGCATCGTTTGGGTGCCAATCTTTTGTTTGAAGGCGCCCAAGGCACACTGCTAGACGTCGATCATGGAACTTATCCCTACGTCACTTCAAGCAATTGTGTTGCTGGCAATGCCGCTGCGGGATCAGGTGTGGGCCCGGGCCTCTTGCACTATGTGCTGGGCATTACCAAAGCCTATTGCACACGTGTCGGTGGCGGCCCATTTCCCACAGAACTCGAGTGGGAAAAAGAAGGAACGCCAGGCTGGCACATGAGCACCATCGGTGCAGAGAAGGGCGTCACCACCGGCCGCAGCCGTCGATGTGGATGGTTCGATGCCGCCTTGCTCAAACGCAGCGCTCAGGTCAATGGTTTGTCTGGTCTTTGCATCACCAAACTCGATGTGTTGGATGGCCTGAAAGAATTGAAATTGTGCACAGCTTACGAATTGGACGGTGAAGTGATTGACATCTTGCCAATGGGTGCCGACGACATTTCGCGTTGCAAACCCATTTATGAAAGCCTTGAAGGATGGTCTGACAGTACGGTGGGCGTAACCCAATTTGACAAATTGCCCGTGAATGCCCGTTTGTATTTGCAACGCATTGCCCATGTGACGGGTGTTCCCATTCACATGGTCTCTACCAGCCCCGATAGGGATCACACCATTTTGATGCACCACCCTTTTTTGGCGCCCCTCTAATTTTTCAACATCAATCGATCCAAGCGGATCCATGACTCAACTTTTGGAGATTTCCCATGCTGACTGAAGACGGCAAACATCTGTATGTAAGCTACGATGAGTACCACAATCTCATTGAAAAACTGGCACTGAAAGTTTACCAATCCAAATGGGAATTCGACACCATTTTGTGTTTGGCCCGCGGCGGGATGCGGCCAGGTGATATCTTGTCGCGCATCTTTGACAAGCCCCTGGCCATCATGTCCACCAGCTCTTACCGTGCAGACGAGGGGACTGTTCAAGGCCACTTGGACATCGCCCGTTTCATCACCACGCCAAAGGGTGAGATTGCCGGACGCGTTCTCTTGGTCGATGATTTGGCAGACACTGGCCACACCCTGAGTGCGGTGGTCAACATGCTGAAAACCAATTACAAACCCATCAGTGAGTTGCGCACAGCCGTCATTTGGACCAAAGGTGTCTCCGGCTTCAAAGCCGACTATTCTGTTGACTTTTTGCCAACGAATCCATGGATTCATCAGCCCTTTGAAGGCTACGACAGCCTCAAACCTGAAAAATTAATGGAAAAATGGAAAGTCTGATTTAGGATGAGGGGATGACTTCTTTGAAAACATCCCACCTTTCGACAGAATTGATTCACCACGGCTATCAGCCGCCTGGCGACTTCCAAGCCCCTCAGCCCGGGGTGCACAAAGCCTCGACAATTTTCTTCCCCAATGTTGCTGCCATGCGCCAACGCGATTGGAAGGACAAGTCGGGCTATACCTATGGCACTCATGGCACCCCCACCACCTTCATTCTTGAAGAGCGACTTTGTTCACTCGAAGGCGGAAAGCATTGCGTTCTCACCCCCAGCGGATTGACAGCATTGGCAGTGGCTTCTTTTGCCATTTTGAAACAGGGTGACCATGTGTTGTTGCCCGAGAATGCTTACGGTCCCCATCAAGCCTTGGCTGAACATGAGCTGCAGAATTTCGGCATTTCACACACCTATTACGATGCAATGAATTTGCTTGATCTGGAAACCAAAATTCAAAACAACACCAAGCTGGTATGGATGGAGGTGCCTGGCTCGGTCAGCATGGAGTTCCCCAATTTGGTCGCACTGGTCCAACTTTGCCAATCCCGAAAGATTCTCACGGCCTTGGACAATACTTGGGGCGCGGGTATCGCTTTCAAACCCTTTGACCTCTTGGGGGATGGTCAACTTGCAGTTGATTTCACTGCACACGCATTGACCAAATACCCAAGCGGTGGCGGCGATGTGTTGATGGGCAGCGTCATGACCCATGATGATCATCTGGGCATGAAGTTAAAGCTCAGTCACATGCGTTTGGGTATTTGTGTCGGGGCCAACGATGTAGAAACCATCCTCAGATCTCTGCCGACCATTTCAATGCGATATCAAGCTCAGGACGAAGCCGGGAGGGCTTTAGCGGCTTGGTGGCAACTCCAAAAAGCCTGTGTTCAGGTCATGCATCCTGCTTTGAGTGCTTCCCCAGGTCACGAAAATTGGCAATCCTTGTGTAACTCCGGCGGCGGTTCTGGCCATGCGGCCGGCCTTTTCAGTGTCATGCTCAGTCCTGCTTTGTCCAGCTCCCAAGTGGATGCCTTTTGCGATGGCTTGAAGCTCTTTCGCATTGGCTTCAGTTGGGGTGGCCCTATCAGCTTGGTCGTGCCCTACGAGATGAGCAGTTTGCGGCGTGATTGGCCTTCGGGGCTTGCGCGCGGGCATTTGGTGCGCTTCTCCCTGGGTTTTGAATCGGTCGCAGATTTGAAGGCAGACCTTGCCCAATCGCTTGAGCGTCATTTGAATTTTTAAAGCGGGTCATTTTTGAAGCGCCAAACTGATACAGTGGGCAACATTCAATAGAAAGAACTATCTTGGCAACTCCCAATTACGGCTACGAAAAACGTCAAAAAGAATTGGCGAAAAAGCGCAAGAAAGAAGACAAGCTGAAAGCCAAGTCTGAGCGTAAAACTGATGCGCCGGATGATGGCGTTGATGATGCTCAAGACCCTGCGTCTTCCAACGACACACCTTCTCAAATTCCAACGCAGAACTGATTCACAAGCTCAACAGCATTTTTTTAAGCTGCGGCCAAATGTTTTTCATCATCAAAATTTGAGCTTGCTCATTGGGGTGAATGCGGTCAGCTTGAAACCATTTCAGCGGGTCAGCATCATCGGCCACACCCTTCAAAAATGTGGTGTTCAGCTGGGCGCCTGTTTCTTTGGCCACTTGTGAATAAGCCGTGTCCATTTGTCGTCTGTAATTGCGACCGTAATTGGGGGGCACTTGCATGGCAACCAATAAAACTTGGGCCCCCGCTTTGCGACTTTCTTGTGCCATGCTTTTGAGATTGTTCTGAGTCATGTTCAAACTCAGACCTCTCAATGCGTCATTGCCACCCAGTTCTATCACCACAATGTCGGCCCCGTGCGTTTTTAACAGCTGAGGGAGTCGGGTGGTGCCGCCCGAAGTGGTGTCGCCACTGATGCTTGCATTGATCACTTTCAAAGGCACAGACTCTTGATTGGCTTGTTTCACCATGGCTTGGACCCAGCCGGTTCCTCTTGGCAAACCATACTCTGCGCTCAATGAATCTCCCACAATGAGAATTATTTTCTCTGGTTTGGACGCGCGATGTGTTTCATTTTGGGCGAAGGCTGTGACGACCGAAATCCACATGACAAACAGACCCGTGAGCAGGGAGGCAAATCCCCTTGAGAACAAGCCTACAGCAAGGCAGTTAAAGTAGTGTCTGATGATTAAAGGTGTGTGCATGTCAGTCGCAATGATTTCGGTCAACCATGTGAGCAAAATAGTGGGGGAGAAGGCAGAGCCCTTGTCTATTTTGCGCGATATTGATTTCTCCGTGAATGAAGGGGAAACTGTGGCCATCCTGGGTGCCTCAGGATCTGGCAAAAGTACCTTGCTGTCTATCATGGCCGGATTGGACACTCCGAGCAGCGGCAGCATCACATTGGCGGGAGAAAATATCTTTGACATGTCAGAAGATCAACGTGCTGCATGGCGAGGTCTTCAACTGGGTTTTGTTTTTCAAAATTTCCAACTCATGGGTCATTTAACGGCACTTGAAAATGTCATGTTGCCTCTGGAGCTCTCGGGTATTCCCAAAGCGGCACAGTCTGCAAAAGAAATCTTGGGTCAAGTGGGCCTTTCTGAGCGCTTGTCCCATTTTCCTAAAGTTTTGAGTGGTGGTGAGCAACAGCGCGTGGCTTTGGCTCGCGCCTTTGTCGTTCAACCTAAATTGTTGTTGGCCGACGAGCCCACAGGCAGCTTGGATGCCCAAACAGGGGAGAGCGTCATGAATTTGATGCTGACCATGAACCAAGCAAGGGGGACCACACTGATTTTGGTCACGCACGACCAAAAATTAGCGCAAAGATGTGACCGAACCTTAACCCTTTCCGCAGGTCAACTCATATCCCAAGGATAATCGGGGCATGTCCTCTCCTCAAGTCCTTTTCGGTTTTCACGCCTTGGGTGTGCGTTTGAAAACAGCGCCCCATTCGATTGTTGAAATTTATTTTGAATCTACGCGCCGCGATGCGCGCATGCGCCAGTTCATTGAGCGAGCGCAAGAAGCGGGCGTGCGGCTCATTGAGGCCGACAGCATGCGACTGGCCAAGCTGGCGGGCAGTCATGGCCACCAAGGCGTTGCGGCTCGCGTAGAGTCTCTCCCTCAAGCCCACTCACTTGATGATTTGTTGGACCAAGTGCAGGGCCCACCTTTGCTTTTGGTTTTGGATGGTGTGACTGACCCTCACAATTTGGGCGCCTGTCTTCGTGTAGCCGATGGTGCGGGGGCTCATGCTGTCATTGCGCCCAAAGATCATGCAGCAGGCATCAATGCCACGGTGGCCAAAGTGGCCAGTGGTGCGGCTGAAACTGTTCCTTATTTCATGGTGACCAATTTGGCAAGAACTTTAGGTGAACTCAAAGAACGCGCCATTTGGATCACCGGGACCAGTGGAGATGCGCCCAAAAACATCTACCAAGTTGACTTGAAAGGCCCCACCGCCCTCGTGCTAGGCGCAGAGGGCCCCGGCATGCGGCATCTGACGCGCAAGACCTGTGATGAGTTGGTCAGTATCCCCATGCAAGGTGCTGTGGAAAGCTTGAATGTGTCTGTGGCCAGTGGCGTGTGTTTGTTTGAGGCGGTGAGGCAGCGTTTGCTTTAAAGCAAACCCGCGGCTCCCAAGATGCCCCCCGCGACAATGAGCCACAATAAATGGACCGAGGTGCGCATCACGGCAAGGGCCGACAATGCAGTGAGCAGCCAGAGTTTCCAATCTGTCGCCATGTTGTTGTGTGAGGCACTCAAGAGCCAACCTGTCGAGACCAAAAGACCTATCACAATGGGCGCCATGCCTGATTTGAATGCCCTCAGAGACAACAAATCTCGATTCTCATGCGCCCATCGGGTTGTGACATAAGTGAGCACAGAGGAGGGGAGCAAAATGCCTGTCATGGTGATCAAAATGCCCCAAAGTCCAAGCCACCATGCTTGTTCGCCTGCAGCAAAGCCACCGCCCGCATTCAATCCCACTTGCCAACCCATGAGGGCGACAAATAAAACGTTTGGCCCCGGCGCCGATTGTGCCAATGCAATCGATGACGAAAAAGAAGCATCAGTAAGCCATTGTTTTTCGTCCACCAAGTAGCGATGCATGTCGGGTGCGCAGGTGATAGCACCGCCGATGGACAACATGGAAAGGAGAGAAAAGTGGAGGAACAAGTCCAGCCAATCCATTGAGGAAAGAACAATCGGATCCATCATGATTTTGAGTCTTTCGACGTCGAATCATGGGTGGACAAAGCTTGAAAAGCCATCATAAAACCCACACAACCCAAGCCCAAAATTGCCCATGCGAGCGGCACCCTGAAGACGCCCACTGCAATGAAAGAAGCCATCGCTAAGATCACAGCAGAGAGCAGTCCTATGGGATTTTGGGGCAGGGTTTTGCCCATCTTTAAACCCGTGGCAATGATCAACCCAGCGGACACAGCACCCATGCCTTTCAAGGCGCCTTGTGCCATCAAATTGTGTGAAATCCCTGCAAACAAAATGGCCAAGGTCAGCACCAATATGAGGGGGGCCAAGAGCAGCCCCGACAAGGCAGCCATCGCACCTGCAAAACCAAAATATTGATGGCCAATCATGATGCACAAATTGGCCACATTGGGTCCTGGCATGATTTGGGCCACAGACCATTCCTCGACGAACTGGGCCTGGGTCATCCATTTGCGTCGCTCGACCAACTCGTGTTGGACGATAACCAAAACACCTCCCACGCCTTGCAAGGCAAGCAAGGTGAACACAATGAACAGTTCGGTTTTGGATCGGGGTTGCTGCAGGACTGTTGAATCTGAGGGCATGCACTGATTATCCGTGTGAAAGACCTTTCAAGCCAAAAGAGCTGCTGAAGGCTTTAAAATGGCTCATTCCAAATAGATGATCCATGAACGCTCTGGTTGACGTCTCCCTTTTTCCGCGCAACGCAAAACCCCTGAACAGCTACCGAAAGTTCTGGGCGTCCCGCTTTGGCACAGCCCCTTTCTTGCCCATGAGTCGCGCTGAAATGACGCACTTGGGTTGGGACAGTTGTGACATCATTTTGGTCACGGGCGATGCCTACGTTGACCACCCCAGCTTTGGAATGGCCGTGATCGGTCGAATGCTAGAAGCTCAAGGCTTTCGCGTTGGCATCATTGCGCAACCAGACTGGCAAAGCGCCGAGCCTTTTCGTGCGCTCGGCAAACCCAATCTTTTTTGGGGCGTCACGGCCGGTAACATGGACTCCATGATCAACCGGTACACGGCCGATCGTAAAATCCGGTCTGATGACGCCTACACACCGGGCGATCTAGGCGGTAAACGGCCAGACCGCGCCGCCATTGTTTACAGCCAACGCTGCAGAGAAGCCTTTCCAGATGTCCCCATTGTCCTGGGCGGTATTGAAGGCTCCTTGCGCAGAATTGCACACTACGATTATTGGTCAGACAAAGTACGCCGCTCTATTGTGGTCGACAGCAAATGCGACTTGCTGCTGTATGGGAATGCCGAGCGGGCCGTGGTGGAAATTGCGCACCGGTTGGCAGCCCGCGAGTCGGTTCATGACATTGTGGATGTGCGCGGTACGGCATTTGTAAGACGTCAAACACCCGATGGCTGGTTTCAAATCGATTCTTCTGCCGTTGATACGCCAGGTCACGTCGAGGCACATGTGAATCCTTATCTGATGATTTCAGAACAGGCTCGTGAAAATGGCGCCACTTGTGCACGGGAAGATGAAGCCCAATCAGTTGCTGATCAACAAAACTCAAACTCGAATGCAAGCGCTGTCAAGCCTTTGAAATTTGTTCCTAACCCCAACTTGCCTGTGATGGTGGGCAAAGGTCTTCACAAGGTTCCCCCAAGAGACAAAAGTGTCATTCGTTTGCCCAGTTATGAGCAAGTCAAAAGTGACCCCGTTTTATACGCTCATGCGAGCCGAGTGCTTCACCTTGAAACCAACCCGGGCAACGCAAGATGTTTGGTTCAGGCGCATGGCGACGGTCACACAGCGAGAGATGTTTGGATCACGCCGCCCCCTATTCCCCTGACTACGGCGGAGATGGACGCCGTATTTGATTTGCCTTACGCTCGCAGTCCTCATCCCAGTTATGCCGATGAAAATGGGTCACATGAAGGTGCTACCAAAATTCCAGCGTGGGAAATGATTCGGTTCTCTGTGAACATCATGCGCGGCTGTTTCGGTGGATGCACCTTTTGCTCCATCACAGAGCATGAGGGCCGCATCATTCAAAGCCGCAGTGAAGCTTCCGTCTTGCGAGAAATTGAAGACATTCGCGACAAGGTGAAGGGTTTTACGGGCGTTATTTCCGATTTGGGTGGGCCAACGGCCAACATGTACCGATTGGGCTGCCGTAGCCCTGAAATTGAAGCCGCTTGTCGAAAACCCAGCTGCGTCTTTCCTGGAATTTGCAGCAATCTCACGACCGATCATGGGCCACTGATTCAAATGTACCGAAAGGCGAGAAGCTTGAAGGGCATCAAGAAAATATTGATTGGCTCAGGGCTGCGTTACGACTTGGCAGTTCAAAGTCCTGAGTATGTGAAAGAGTTGGTCACACACCATGTGGGTGGTTACTTGAAAATTGCCCCCGAACACACTGAATCAGGGCCATTGACCAAAATGATGAAGCCCGGCATTGGTACCTACGACAAGTTCAAAAGCATGTTCGATAAGTACAGTGCAGAAGCCGGCAAGAAACAATTTTTGGTGCCCTATTTCATTGCAGCCCATCCGGGCACCAGCGATGAAGACATGATGAACTTGGCCATTTGGCTGAAGAAAAATGGTTTTCATGCGGATCAAGTTCAAACTTTTTACCCAAGCCCGATGGCCACGGCCACGGCGATGTACCACACCACCAAGAATCCGCTTCGAAAAATTACACGGGACAGCGAGAAAGTGGATGTGGTCAAAGGTGAAAAACGCCGCCGCTTGCACAAAGCCTTTTTGCGTTATCACGATGCCAATCACTGGCCTTTGCTGCGTGAGGCGCTTAAATCAATGGGCCGAGCTGACCTGATTGGCAATGGCAAGCACCACTTAATTCCAACTTGGCAGCCCCTGTCGGATGCGTATCAGACTGCGCGTCGCAAAAACAGCACGCCCAGTGCATCACCTCGAAAAGGGAGTCTGCTGACGCAGCATACAGGTTTGCCACCCCGCAAGAAAAGTTAGCACCTAGGCCTGCAGCACTTGAAGCAATTCCGTCTCGATGGCAATTTGTTCGCGGTTGTGTTGAAGCGCACTGCCTTCAATGAGAAAGGTGTCTTCAACGCGCTCACCCAAAGTGCTGATTTTGGCCAACTTCAAACTGATGCTGTGTTTGGCCAATACGGTGGCCACGCTGTAGAGCAAGCCCAATCGGTCACTGGCAGAAATACCCAGCAACCAACTCTGCGCTTTTTCATCTGGATGCAATGTGATGCGGGGCGCAATGGGAAAATTTTTCACGCGACGAGAAACTCTGCCCTTGGTGGGCGCAGGCAAAGTGCCCTTTTTGTCGATGGTGGAAGCCAACCCTGACTCGACCATGGTGATCAGTTCGCGGTAGTGCTCAGGCAACAAGGAGGTGACCACTTGGAAGGTGTCTAGAGCAAAGCCATTTTTCGCAGTGTGTATTTTGGCATCCAAAATACTGAAACCCGCTTGGTCAAAATAGCCACAAATGCGAGCAAACAAATCTGTCTGATCAGCTGTGTAGACGAGTACTTGCAGGCCTTCGCCTAAAGGAGAAATTCTGCCGCGCACAATGCTTTTACCCTCTGAGCTGGCGATAGCATCTTCCCCAGCCTTAGAAGCATACCTGGAGAGTTGACGTGCATGCCAAGCAATTTCGCTGGCATCATGGCGCATGAAGTAGCCCACATCGAGGGTCTCCCACAAAGCCTTTTGGCCCTCGTGGGGCTCTGAATGCAAAGCCAGCTCAACAAGCGCTTCGCGCTTGCGAGCCTCAATTTCAGTATTGGCATCGGGTGCTCTGCCACCCAAAACGCGCAGTGTGTAGCGGTATAAATCTTCTAACAGTTTGCCTTTCCAGGCATTCCAAACTTTGGGGCTGGTGCCGCGAATGTCTGCAACAGTGAGCAAATACAAAGCCGTCAACCGACGTTCGTTGCCGACTCGTTTGGCAAATGCTGCAATCACATCAGGGTCGCTTAGATCTTCTTTTTGTGCCACACGGCTCATGGTCAGGTGTTCAGTCACCAAGAAAGCAATGAGTTGGGCATCCTCATGGGAGATGGCGTGTTCGCGACAAAAGCGCTTGACTTCCTCTGCACCCAATTGAGAGTGATCACCACCACGGCCTTTGGCGATGTCGTGGAACAAAGCAGCGACATAAAGCACATAGGGCTTGTCCCAACCCGCCGCCAATTGCGAGCAAAAAGGATACTCATGGGCATGATCGGCAATGAAAAAACGTCGAACATTGCGCAGCACCATCATGATGTGCTGGTCCACCGTATAAACATGAAACAGATCGTGCTGCATTTGACCCACGATCTTGCGAAAGACCCACAAATAGCGGCCCAACACGGAGGTTTGGTTCATCAATCGCAGCGCATGCGTGATGCCTTCTGTTTCTTGCAGGATTTTCAAAAATGTTTGCCGATTGATGGGGTCACGTCTGAATTTGGCGTCCATCACATTGCGAACGTTGTAGAGCGCACGGAGTGTTTTGGCAGACAAGCCTTTCACGCCATGTGTTTGTTGGAAAAGCAAAAAAGTTTCTAAGATGGCATGTGGGTGGTGCTGGTAGAGATCGTCTTGCGCCACTTCCAAGAGACCATTGTTCTCATAAAAATGATCGTTTAATTTCCGCAACTCAATTCGAATGTCGCCACGTTGCGCTTGTAAATGCGCCTCAATGTTGAGCAACAAAATTTTATTCAGCTGGGTGACTGCTTTAGCGGCCCAGTAGTATTGGCGCATCAAAATTTCACTGGCGCGCTGCCGATGCCGACCATCCGGTGTGCTGATCGCTTTGAAACCAAAGGCCTCTGCCAAGGCATGTTGCAAATCAAAGACCAAGCGATCTTCACGGCGCTTGGCCAGCAAATGCAATCTTGCGCGAATAAGGCTAAGCACCCCTTCGTTGCGTTTGATTTGCTTGACCTCCAATGCTGTGGCCAGCCCTTTGATTGCTAAATCATCCCAATTCTTGCCGAGGCCTGCAGCTTTCGAAACCCACAAAATGATCTGCAGATCGCGCAGCCCCCCCGGCGATTCCTTGCAATTGGGTTCGAGGGAGTAGGGGGTGTTTTCAAATTTATTGTGCCGCTGTTGCATCTCAAGCGTCTTGGCAACAAAAAAGGCATGAGGGTCCATGGCTTGGTCATAGCGCAACTTGAATTGCTTGAACAAGGCTTCGTTGCCCGTGATGAAACGACTCTCGAGCAATGAGGTTTGAACGGTAATGTCCTTGGACGACTCATGCAAACAGTCGATCAATGATCGAACACTGGAGCCGATTTCTAGACCACTGTCCCAACAGCTGCCGATGAATTCTTCCAGCTTGGCTTTTAATTTCGGTGATGTTTCCGCATCGACGGAATCTGGCAATAAAACCAAGACATCGACATCCGATGATGGGAAAAGCTCACCTCGGCCAAACCCACCGACTGCAATCAGCGCCTCGCCTTGGTTGAATCCTGCATTGCGCCAAAGTTGAATCAACAGCTTGTCTGCCAGATTCGCCAAACGAATGAGGGTGCGCTTCAGCCCCCTTGGGGTTGCATGGGTGCTTGAGATGTGCGCCCACAGGTCATGTTTCTCCTGCCGGTATTGATCGCGCAATGTCGACAGATCGTGCATCAGATTAGACCTTTACAAATTCAGGAATGGGCGGGCTTCCCGCCGACAGTGTCAGGACTTCGTAGCCTGTTTCTGTGACCAAGATGGTATGTTCCCATTGTGCAGACAAAGACCTGTCCTTGGTGACGATGGTCCAACCGTCACCCATCTCTTTGATATCACGTTTTCCAGCATTGATCATGGGTTCAATGGTGAAGGTCATTCCCGCCTTGAGTTCGTCAAGTGTCCCCGGTTTTCCATAATGCAAAACTTGGGGTTCCTCGTGAAAAACGCGGCCAATGCCGTGCCCACAAAACTCGCGAACAATGGAAAAACCCAAATTTTCTGCAAATTTTTGTATGGCCCAGCCAATGTCACCCAGCCGAGCACCTGGTTTAACTTGCGCAATGCCATGCCACATGGCTTCATAAGTCAAGACGCAAAGTCTTTTGGCAGCAATGGAGACTTCCCCGACCAAGAACATGCGGCTGGTATCGCCGTGCCATCCGTCCTTGATGACCGTGATGTCAATGTTGACTATATCGCCTTTTTTCAGTGGCTTCTCATTGGGAATACCATGGCAAACCTGATGATTGATGGACGTGCAAATCGACTTGGGGTAGGGCGAATAGCCCGGCGGTTGGTAATTCAATGGTGCCGGGATGGTGCCTTGAACATTGACCATGAAGTCATGGGCCAGTGTGTCTAACTCATTGGTGGTCACACCTGGTTTCACGAAGGGCGTGAGGTAATCTAAGACTTCGGAAGCGAGGCGCCCAGCCAAGCGCATCCCGTTGGCATCTGAGGGGTCTTTAATGGTGATTGTCATGGGGCGAGATTATCCCATTCATGGCGGCTGTTTGCTTAAACTGAGGCTGACAGAGGTTAAAATAAGCACTCGTTCAATGCCCCAGTCAGCGGTATTTGAGACAAATTTCCTATTGCCCTCAAGGCCAGTCTGTGACCCTGCAAACTCTCATTTTGGATGGCGGTAACGCCCTCAGTGACTTTCGAACCCAGCAATTGCTTCCCAGCTTGCAGGCCCTTTGTCCCGATATTCAGGGCCTCACGGGCCAGTTTGTGCATTGTGTCGCAAAAGCTGCCCCTTTTGAAGCTGCCGAAACGCTGGTCATTGAGCAACTCCTGACCTATGGTGAGCCCTTTCAAAATGAGCGCAAAGTTGGCGAATCATCGGCCATGCGTTTTTGGGTATCCCCCCGATTGGGAACAGTCTCGCCATGGGCCTCCAAAGCAACAGACATTGCGCACAACTGTGGCATCAACATCAGACGCATTGAACGGCTTGTGGCGTACAGCCTTCACTTTCAATCGGGTTCCGTACTTCAATCACTGAAGGCATCATTGAAGCTTCAGTTGGTGGACCTGCTGCATGATCGCATGACCGAGTCTGTGCTGTCTCAGCGCAATGATGCACTGGCATTGTTCACAGAGCTAGAGGCCCAAGACTTGCTGCATGTCGATGTTTTGGGCGGCGGTAAAAATGCTTTGGTTGAAGCCAATCAAACATTTGGTTTGGCATTGGCTGAAGATGAAATTGATTATTTGTTGACTTCTTTTCAGCAACTGAAAAGAAATCCGACCGATGTCGAACTGATGATGTTTGCGCAAGCCAACAGCGAACATTGCAGGCACAAAATTTTCAATGCCGAATTCACCATCGATGGCAAGTTACAGGCTGACAGCCTGTTCAGCATGATTCGTCATACGCATCAACAAAACCCACAGCATACCGTGGTCGCTTATTCAGACAATGCATCCATCATGATGGGCCATGAGGTCGAACGTTTTGTGGCCAAACATGGCGGTGCCTATGCCAAGGAGAATGCGTTGCATCATGTCTTGATGAAGGTCGAGACGCACAATCACCCCACCGCCATTTCACCTTTCCCAGGCGCATCCACCGGTGCGGGCGGAGAAATTCGGGACGAAGGTGCCACTGGCCGCGGCTCCAAACCCAAGGCTGGACTCACAGGATTCACTGTGTCTAAATTATGGGGTGGCAGCAGCGGCAAGCCCGATCAAATTGCAAGCCCCCTGCAAATCATGACCGAGGGTCCTCTTGGGGGTGCCGCGTTCAACAATGAATTTGGTCGTCCCAATTTATTGGGGTACTTCAGAGAATACGAACAGCAAGTTGATGGTGTGGTGAGGGGCTATCACAAGCCCATCATGATTGCGGGTGGTTTGGGCGTGATCGACGATCTTCAAACTCAAAAAATTCTCTTCCCTGCGGGCACATTGCTAATTCAATTGGGTGGACCCGGTATGTTGATTGGCATGGGCGGTAGTGCGGCAAGTTCTATGGCTTCAGGAGCGAATGCCGCCAATTTAGATTTCGACTCTGTTCAACGCGGCAATCCTGAGATAGAGCGACGCGCGCAAGAGGTGATCAACCATTGCTGGGTTTTGGGCAAAAACAACCCGATCCTTGCCATTCATGATGTGGGTGCGGGTGGCTTGTCCAACGCATTTCCAGAACTCACCAATGATGCTGGACGTGGCGCAAGCTTTGACTTGCGTTCAGTTCCACTTGAAGCGTCTGGTTTGTCGCCCAAAGAAATTTGGTCTAACGAAAGTCAAGAACGTTATGTTTTGGCCATTGCGCCAGAATCCCTGAGTACATTCAAAGCATTTTGTGAACGAGAGCGTTGTCCCTTTGCCGTGGTCGGTGTCGCCACAGAAGAACGACAACTGGTACTCACCGATTCAAAAGCATCTTCAACTGCATTGAAGTCGCCAGTGAACATGCCTCTGAATGTGTTGCTCGGCAAACCACCAAAGATGCAGCGCAATGTTCAGTCTGTGCAACGCCAAGTCAAACCCATCGATCTCACTGGCGTAAAATTGCAGGAAGCTGTTGTTCAAGTTTTGAGTCACCCCACTGTTGCTTCAAAGCGCTTCTTGATTACCATCGGTGATCGAAGCGTCGGCGGCTTAACGCACCGCGATCAAATGGTGGGGCCATGGCAAGTTCCTGTGGCTGATTGCGCTGTGACCTTGGCCGATTACAAAGGTTTCAAAGGGGAGGCCATGAGCATGGGCGAACGCAGTCCCTTGGCCAGCATCAATGCACCGGCCTCTGGCCGCATGGCAGTGGCTGAGGCCATCACCAATTTGTTGGCAGCGCCCATCGAACTTGATCGCGTCAAGCTCAGTGCCAACTGGATGGCTGCTTGTGGTGAACCTGGCGAAGATGCGGCTCTTTACGAAACGGTGCGGGCTGTTGGCTTGGAACTTTGCCCCAACCTGGGGATTTCCATACCCGTTGGCAAAGACAGCTTGTCAATGCGAACCCAATGGTCAGACCCCAAGGGGCAACATCAGGTTATATCGCCCGTGAGTTTGATTGTCACGGCATTTGCCAGCTTGGAGGATGTGCGTGGCACCCTCACGCCTCAATTGAATTCAAGCCTTGTTGACACATCTCTCATCTTGATTGATTTGAGCCAGGGTCAATTCCGCATGGGCGGCAGTATCTTGGGACAAATTTTGAATCAATCGGCAGATTCTGTCCCTGATTTAGACACGCCTGAATACTTGGTTCAACTGGTGAAAGCCATCAACGCGCTTCGTGCACAGGGCAAAGTGTTGGCGTATCACGATCGCAGCGATGGCGGATTGTTGGCCACAGTGGCAGAAATGTGTTTTGCGGGTCAAGTGGGCGTGTCTCTCAATGTCGATTTATTGGTCACGGAAGGCGATGGCATCTCTGACAGTCGAGCAGATCATGGCGATGCCAAGAATTGGGCCCAACAAATTAATGCTAGACGCGATGAACTCACTCTGCGTGCCTTGTTCAATGAAGAATTGGGTGTGGTCATCCAAGTTTCAACAGAAGATCGAGCAGTCGTCATGCAAGTTCTGCGCGAACACAATTTGTCCAAGCACAGCCATGTCATTGGCAAAACGCGTCCTGCGCAATCCAGCATGAGCAAGGGCATTGGCGCATTGAGTATTTGGCGTGACACGCAAGAAATTTTCACTGCCAAGTTAGAAGATTTGCATCAGGTTTGGGACAGTGTGAGCTGGAAAATCTGTCAGCAACGCGACAATGCTGACTGTGCCAACAGTGAACACGCTGGCGTTGGCAACCCCGTCAACCCTGGCCTCCATGTGGCGCTCACGTTCAACCCGCAAGACAATGTGGCCGCACCTTGGCTGAACTTGTCCAAGCCTCGGGTTGCGATTCTTCGCGAGCAAGGTGTTAACTCACACATTGAAATGGCCTACGCGTTCAACGAAGCGGATTTTGAATCGCATGATGTTCACATGACCGATTTGCAATCAGGCCGTGTGAACCTCAAAGACTTCAAAGGCTTGGTGGCTTGCGGTGGCTTCAGCTATGGTGATACCTTGGGTGCCGGCATTGGGTGGGCTCGAAGCATCACCTTCAACCCGCAACTGGCCGATCAATTCAAGGCCTACTTTGCCCGAACCGATACGTTTGGCTTGGGTGTTTGCAATGGATGCCAAATGTTTGCAGAACTTGCCGACATCATTCCAGGTGCACAAGACTGGCCTCGGTTCACCACCAATCAAAGCGAGCGTTTTGAAGCTCGTTTGGCCATGGTGGAAATAGTGAATTCACCCAGCCTATTCTTCCACGACATGGCGGGAAGTCGCATGCCCATTGCTGTAGCACACGGTGAAGGATTGACCAACTTCAAAGACCGAGGGGATGCTTCCCGTGTCATCTCTGCCCTGCATTTTGTGGACAACTGGGGAGAGGCCACTGAGACCTATCCCTTCAATCCAAACGGCAGTCCGAAAGGCTTGACGGCCGTGACCACCGCAGACGGTCGATTTACCGCCATGATGCCGCACCCTGAGCGCGTCTTTCGAAATGTCCAAATGAGTTACACCCCGGGTGATGTGTCGCAGGTCAGCCCATGGATGCGCATGTGGCAAAACGCCCGTCGCTGGGCCAAGTAATTGAAGTTACTTCACTTTGGCCTTGGCGCGCAAATCTTCCTGGAATTTAGCCAGTTTAGATTGGGTCAATTGCTGGGTGATTTGAGGTTTGACTTCGTCTAATTTTGGCAATTGAGCATCCCGCACATCGTCTACCCGGATGATGTGAAAACCAAATTGGCTTTTAACGGGTGATTCAGTCAATTGGCCTTTTTCAAGCTTGGTCATGGCGCTAGAGAATTCAGGCACATAACTTGAAGCATTGGCCCAGTCTAAATCGCCGCCATTGGCACCAGAGCCTGGATCCTTCGAAGCTTTTTTCGCCAAATCTTCGAATTTTGCACCTTTTTTGATGTCAGCAATCAGCGCTTTGGCTTCATCTTCCTTTTCAACCAAAATATGGCGTGCACGGTACTCTTTGCCACCATTGGCAGCCACAAACTTGTCGTATTCCGCCTTGATTTCAGCCTCCGTCACAGGATTTTTTGTTTGGAAACTGTTAAAAAGTTCCCGAATGAGAATACTTTGGCGAGCCAATTCAATCTGCGATTTGTAATCGTTAGAAGCGTCCAAGCCCTGCTTGCGAGCTTCTTGCATGAAGATTTCACGGGCGATCAACTCTTCCTTGATCTGCGCCAAAATTTCGGGCGTGACAGGACGACCTGAACGTTCTACCTGCTGTTTTAAGGCCTCAACTCGAGCGCTGGGAACGGCCTTGCCATTCACGATAGCCAAGTTTTGCGACCATGCAGAAAAACTCATTGCTGCGACCAAGCACAGGGTTAATTTCGAAATTTTCATGAAAATCCTAAATTGCAAATGTTGAGCGGTTAGACAAATTCAATGGCCAAGGCATGAAGCCCCTGATCCAAGAAATCTTGGAGCGAATCATACACAAGGCGATGGCGTTGAACCCGGCTTAATTGATCAAACTGAGAAGAAGCGATTCGAACCCTGAAATGGCTGTTCATGCCGGCTTCAGTGGCACCAGAATGACCTGCGTGCTGAGAGCTCTCGTCAATGACCTCTAATTGACTTGGATTAAACCGAGACTGCAGGATTTCAGCCATCAGGGGTTGCCATGGCGTTTGGGCAGAAAGAGGGGGAAGCTTGCTCATAAGTGAATCACTGTGGGTTTTGATCGTCAGTCTGGGTTTTGTGAGAGGGGGTGTTCTTTGCAATATAAAACCCTGTTCCGATGATGAAAGTCAAGGGAAAGACATAGCCCCAAATTTTGAAATTGACCCATTCGTCTGTACTGAAGTAGCTGGCCACATAAGCGTTGATGCTCGCCATGAACAAACAATAAATGATCCATGCCGTGCTCAGGGTATGCCATTTATCATCCTCAAGTGTTACTTGCGAACCCAACATGGTTTTTAAAAAATTTTTCTTCAGGATGAATTGTGCAATGAAGAGGCCCACTGCCATACAGGTATAGAGCAGGGTGGGTTTGTATTTGATGAAGCGCTCGTCCTGCAGGTAAAGGGTCAAACTGCCAAAGACCAAGATCAAAATCAAGGTGGCTTTTTGCAAGCTTGCCAATTGACCCTCTCGTTTGTACATCCATGCACTTTGAGCCACTGTGGCCAGCATCAGAACTGCTGTTGCGACATAGATGGTGGAAAACTTGTAGGCTGCAAAAAACAGCAAAATTGGAAACAAATCGAGAAAAAATTTCATGCTATTTTTTTTCGAACTTCAATGAGGCTGAGTTCATGCAGTACCTCAAACCCGTTGGCTGAGGACCATCTTCAAAAACATGCCCTAAATGTGCACCGCATGATGCACACACACTTTCAACGCGGGCCATGCCGTGGCTGCGATCGACCTTTTGTGCGACCGCGTCGGGAGTTGCCGCTTGGTAAAAAGAGGGCCATCCGCAGCCAGCGTCAAATTTGGTATCGGCATCAAACAACTTGGCATCACAACACATGCAGTGGTATTGACCTGGCTCCCAAAAGCCCTCGTATTTGCCAGTAAAGGGCCGTTCAGTCGCCGCTTTTCGGGTGACTTCAAAGGCCAAGGGTTCCGCATTTCGAGCGCGAAGCCATTCACGCCATGCGTCGTCTGTTTGGGGCAAGGGTTGATTTGACATAGTGCTGAGAATATCAGTTTGTGGCCATTGATTTTCAACTTTAAGAAGAACAGCTGATTTCAATAGAAGACGCCCATTCGGGCGGTAAATTGGCGTAATGTTCGAATTCTGCTTGTTCTGCAAATGGGTGGCGCAGCAATTTCAAAAGAGTTTCAACTTCAGAATGATCCCCTTGTTTCGATTTCTGAATGGCAGCTTCTGCCAAGTGATTTCGAAGGACATATTTAGGATTGACTTGATGCATGCGAGAGGCGCAGCTGAAGCGGTCTTCGGCGGAAAGACGAGCCGCATAGTGAGATTGCCATTGTTTGAAGGCAGTGGCGTCAATGAACAGTTCGGCGACCCGTTTCCATGCCACATGGTCCAACTGATCAAACGCAGCGGCATCGCTCAGTCGCCGCCAAAACGCAGTGAAATCGGTCCGTTCGTTGGTCAGAAGTTCCAAAGTTTCTTGAATCAGATGCTTGTCTTTGTCCTGAGAAGCTTGGCCCCCTGCGGCTGTCAAACCTAGCTTTGCTGAAAACTTTTGAAGCCAATGTTCCGAAAACGCGCTTTTGTAGGTCTCCAATGCCTTCATCGCCAGTTCTTGCTCTTCGATGAGGGGCATCAAGGCTTGGGCAAGACAAAATAAATTCCAGTAAGCCACCTGAGGTTGACGCTCATAGGCATAACGTCCCTGATGGTCTGAGTGATTGCAAATGTGCTGAGGATCAAAGCCATCCATGAATTGAAAGGGCCCATAGTCCAAACTCAAACCCAGAATGCTCATGTTGTCTGTGTTCATGACACCATGGCAAAAACCTACCGACTGCCACTGCGCCATCAGCTCAGCAGTTTTGAGTGTCACCGCATGAAGCAAGTTGGCATAAGGGTTGGCAGAAAAGCCTGTGTCCGTTTGAATGTGATGCTCAAGACAATGGTCTGCCAACCGTCTCAATGAGTCTCGGGCTTCAGGTTTTGTTTGGTTTGCAAAGTGCTCAAAGTGCCCAAATCGAATGAAGCTGGGTGCAATGCGAGTCACAATGGCCGCTGTTTCTATTTCTTCTCGAATGACTCTTTGGGGGGATGTGGTCAGACAGAGTGCGCGTGTCGTGGGGATGCCCAGCCCATGCATGGCTTCGCTGCACAAATATTCTCGAATACTGGAACGCAACACTGCGCGCCCATCGCCCATTCTGGAGTAAGGCGTCAGGCCAGCCCCCTTGAGCTGTATTTCAAAGCGACCTGTTGGTGTTTCTAATTCACCCAGATAAAGTGCTCTGCCGTCTCCAAGTTGCCCTGCCCATTGACCAAATTGATGGCCGCTGTAAACCGTGGCCCGAGGTGACATGCCTTCCCATAGCCCATTGCCGGCGAAGACTTCAACGCCTTCGCTGCCGACTAACCAATCATCTGGCAGCGCCATCTCTTGGCCAAGGTCAAAATTGCGCGAAACCCATGCAGGTTGGGGTACGGGTGAGGGCTGTACTTCTTGAGAAAACTCAGATCCCAAGAGTGCAAAACGATTGATCCAGTTCATATCTTTGATTGTCAGGGGCTTTTGATGAACCTACCCGCCTACAGGTTTTATCACCGACAGCCATGAGACGTGCTAAAAAGAGGGCCTTTTCCTATTAATTCAGAGGCCTCTATGTTGGGATTGATGCAGCAGCAGTCATTGCTGATTTCCGCTTTGATTGAATTTGCCAACCGCCACCATGCGGATGGCGAAGTGGTGTCCCGCCGAGTAGAGGGTGACATTCATCGCTATACGTGGGCCGATGTGGCGAATCGTTCACGCAAAGTGGCCAATGCACTCGATCGCCTCAAATTGGCGCACGGCGACCGTGTGGCCACCATCGCATGGAATGGTTACAGGCACCTTGAACTTTACTTTGGCGTGAGTGGCTCGGGCCGTGTATTGCACACTCTCAACCCTCGCTTGCATCCCGACCAAGTGGTGTGGATTGCCAATCATGCTGAGGACCAAGTGGTGTGTTTTGACATGACTTTTTTACCCTTGGTACAGGCTGTCCAAGCGCGTTGCACCAGCGTGAAGCACTGGGTCGCACTGTGTGACAAGGACAAACTCCCTGCCAATACCGGCATTTCCAACTTGCTCAGTTACGAAGATCTCTTGGCTGGCGAATCAGGCACCTACGACTGGCCAGATTTGGACGAAAACACGGCCTCCAGCATGTGTTACACCAGCGGAACCACCGGCCATCCCAAAGCCGCCTTGTACAGCCACAGGTCCACCTTGTTGCATGCCTACGCCGCAGCATTGCCCGATGTGATGTGCATTTCTGCCCGAGATTCCATCTTGCCAGTGGTGCCCATGTTCCACGTGAATGCTTGGGGCATTCCCTACAGTGCCGCCATGACCGGCTCTAAATTGGTTTTCCCAGGCCCTGGCATGGATGGCAAGTCTGTTTATGAATTGATAGAGGCGGAAAAAGTAACATTTGCCGCAGGCGTGCCAACCGTTTGGCAAATGTTGCTGGGCCACATGAAACCAGCCAATTTGCGTTTTTCCACACTCAAGCGCACGGTCATCGGTGGCTCTGCTTGCCCTCCTGCCATGATTGATTCTTTCCGCGATGACTTTGGCGTGGATGTTTTGCATGCATGGGGAATGACGGAAATGAGCCCCTTGGGAACGCTTTGTACGCTCAAAAACAAGCACCTTGAACTGCCCGCTGAAGCACAAATGAAACTGCGGATGAAGCAGGGTCGTTCTATCTTTGGCGTAGACATGAAAATTGTCAACGAAGCTGGCAAGGAACTGCCGCACGATGGCAAGACCTACGGTGACTTGCTGGTCAAGGGGCCTTGGATTATTCGAGAATATTTCAAACAAGAAGGCCCATCTCCTTTGGTGGAAGGGTGGTTCCCTACAGGAGATGTGGCCACCATCGACGAGGATGGCTTCATGCAAATCACTGACCGAAGCAAAGACGTGATCAAGTCTGGCGGCGAATGGATCAGTTCGATTGACATCGAAAACATTGCCATGGCGCATCCTGCAGTGGCCATGGCGGCGTGCATTGGCATGGCCCACCCGAAATGGGATGAGCGGCCCATTGTTTGCGTGGTTAAAAAATCAGACAGCACCTTGACCTCCCAAGAGCTTTTGAAGTTTTATGAAGGTAAAACAGCCAAATGGCAAATACCTGATGACGTGGTTTTTGTAGAAGCCATTCCTTTGGGCGCCACGGGCAAGATGCTTAAAACCAAATTGCGCGAGCAATTGGCAGGCTATCAGTTGCCTTCAATTTGAAGCTTTTGATGGCCCCAATCAAACCAGCGAATTTCGGAAAAATCCCTCCTAGGGAAACTCCTGACCAAAAAACGCTTACAAAAGCGTTACGCTGTGTTCATTATTTATTCTAAAAATGTTGGAGTTCAAGATGAAATTTGCAGTCCGTTCGATCACCATCGCCACATTGACCTTATGTGCATTCGGTGCTTTTGCTCAAAAGGGTGAAACTGTCAAAATTGCTTACATTGACCCCTTGTCCGGCTTGATGGGCCCTGTGGGCAACAATCAGCTGAAGAGCTTTCAGTTCTTTGCTGAAAAATACAGCAAAACGAATCCAGCGGGTGTGAAGTTTGAAGTGGTCGGTTTTGACAACAAACTCAGCCCCGCCGAAAGTTTGAATGCCCTGAAAGCGGCGACTGACCAAGGTATTCGCTACATCGCCCAAGGCAATAGCTCCGGAATTGCAGGCGCCCTTATTGATGCTGTCAGCAAACACAATGAACGCAACCCTGGCAAAGAAATCATTTTCTTAAACCACTCTGCCGTAGACCCTGATTTCACGAACAACAAGTGCAATTATTGGCACTTCCGTTTTGACGCTGATACTTCCATGAAAATGGAAGCCCTCACCACGTTCATGAAGGACCGTCCTGAGACCAAGAAAATTTTCCTGCTGAATCAAAACTACTCCCATGGCCACCAAGTGGCCAAGTTCTTCAAAGAAGGCATCAACCGCAAGCGCCCTGATGTACAAATTGTGGGAGAAGATTTGCACCCCTTGGCGCAAGTTCGTGATTTCGCCCCCTACATTGCCAAAATCAAAGCTTCCGGTGCAGACACGGTCGTGACTGGCAACTGGGGCTCCGATTTAGCCTTGCTCGTGAAAGCGTCTATAGAAGGTGGATACACAGGTAACTTCTACACCTACTACACCGGCGTTACGGGAACTCCTACTGCCTTGGGCAAAAACGGAGAAGGTAAAGTTTTCCAAATTGGATATGGCCATTACAAAATGGGCGGCCAGATGGACAAGTACCAAGAAGAATTCAAAGCAAAGTTCAATGACGACTTTTACACGGGTTCCATCATCAGCATTTTCACCACGGTGGGAGACGCCATGGCCAAAGCGAAATCAACGGATCCTGTGAAAGTTGCCGCAGCCCTTGAGGGAATCAAGAGCAAGAGCGTTTTCAATGGCGAAATTGAAATCCGTAAATCAGACCACCAGTTGCAACAGCCTTTGTACCTCGCTGTCTGGAGCAAAGTTGATAAAAAATACAACTACAGTGTTGAAAATACGGGCATGACCTTGGTACCCGTCAAAGAATTCCCTTCCTATATTTCCAGCACACCTACCAGCTGCCAAATGAAGCGCCCAGGATAATTTTCCCGCTTCTTGAAGGGCCCGAGTCTCTGCAGTTCGGGCCCTTTTTTTGAGTTGATTTCCGCAATGTGCAGAAAGTAGTGTTATGGAGTTTTTCCTCATCTCCCTGCTCAATGGTTTGAGCTACGGGTTGTTGTTGTTCATGCTCAGTTCAGGGCTGACACTGATCTTCAGCATGATGGGCGTTTTGAATTTTGCACATGCGTCTTTTTACATGATCGGCGCCTATTTTGGCTACACCCTTTCAAAATGGATTGGTTTTTGGCCAGCCTTGTTCATTGCGCCCTTTTTGGTGGGGGGATGTGGTGTCATTTTTGAGCGTCTGACCCTTCGAAAAGTTCATAAATTTGGTCATGTGCCAGAATTGCTTGTAACGTTTGGGCTGTCATACATCGTTTATGAATTGGTACAACTCGTCTGGGGGAGGACAGCAGTCGAGTTCAACCCGCCAGACGCTCTCAGAGGCGCCGCATTCACCTTGGTGAATCATTCAATCGATGGCCTGCATTTTTTTTGGGGCGCTGTACCTGCTGAAATGTGCAAAACTGCAGATGACGCCATTCGTCTGGTGTGCTCACCCTTTCCCGCAACACGCGCCTTCATGATGATGGTTGCCTTGTTGATGCTTCTTTCACTGTGGTTGCTGCTCACCAAAACCCGCATTGGCTTGGTCATTCAAGCGGCACTGACTCACCCTGAGGCGGTTGAATCCTTGGGGCATAACGTGCCGCGTGTTTTGATGTTGGTGTTTGGTGCTGGCACAGGTTTGGCTGGTTTGGCAGGTGTGATTGGCGGCAGCACTTTTGTCACAGAACCGGCCATGGGGGCCACTGTGGGCTCTGTGATTTTTGTGGTGGTGGTGGTGGGGGGCATGGGTTCTTTGTCTGGCGCATTTTTAGCCTCAGTTCTGATCGGTTTGATTCAAACCTTTGCCATTGCCTTTGATTATTCTTTCATCAGTGTGGCGCAAAGCTTGGGCTGGACACTTTCAGATACTGCAAAAAGTAACTCCTTTCTCAAACTCACGATCTCTCAAGTGGCGCCTATCTTGCCCTACTTATTTTTGGTGTTGATCTTAATTTTCCGACCCAAAGGCCTTTTGGGCACAAGAGAAGGTTAAAGCAAGATGACACACTACACCTTTAAACCATACAACGTCGGCCGCTGGCTTACTTGGGGTTCGTTCGCCGTCGTCCTTTTCTTCGCCCCCTTGGTTTTTACCAGCAACTTGGCGGGCACCATGTTGGCTCAAATGGGCATTGCTATCATCGCTTGTCTTTCCTACAACATGTTATTGGGGCAGGGTGGTATGTTGAGTTTTGGGCATGCCGTTTATACGGGCCTGGGCTCTTTCATGGCCATTCATGCGCTCAATGCGGTCAGTGCAGGACATTCCAGCATTCCTGTCAGCTTGTTGCCCTTGGTAGGCGGCCTTGCGGGCATGGGCTTTGCCGTGTTGCTTGGTTTTGTCACCACCAAAAAATCAGGCACCCCCTTTGCCATGATTACCTTGGGAATTGCGGAGCTTGTCTTTGCCATGTCCTTGATGTTTTCCGAGTTTTTTGGCGGTGAAGCCGGTATCTCCGGCAATCGGGTGGCAGGTCAGTCCGTTTGGGGCATCAGCTTTGGTCCACAAATTCAAATTTACTATTTGATCGCCATTTACACCTTCATTAGTGTGACTTTGATGTATGCCTTCACACAAACACCACTGGGTCGCATTTTGAATGCCGTTCGCGACAATCCCGAGCGTGTTGAATTCATTGGCTATAACACGCAACGTGTTAGGTACTTTGCCTTCATCATTGCCGGTTTCTTTGCGGGCATTTCGGGGGGGTTGGGCGCATTGAATTTTGAAATAGTCACCGCCGAAGTGGTGGGCACGGGCCGCTCTGGCGGCTACTTGCTGTTTACCTTTTTGGGTGGTGCCACTTTCTTTTTTGGCCCCATCATTGGCGGCATCTTGATGGTCTTGGCATTCGTTCTCCTGTCGGAATTTACCAAGGCTTGGTTCCTTTATTTGGGTCTTCTGTTTTTGTTCATGGTGATGTATGCACCCGGCGGTATTGCCAGTTTGATCATGATGAATTTGCGTGTTGCTGCGTTTGGAAAATTAAAGCAAATTTGGGTCAGTTATCTGGGGCTTCTTGTCACGGCCTTGATGGCGCTGATTGGCGCAGGTGCCATGATTGAAATGGTTTACCACCTCCAGTTGAATTCCGCATTCGGCGAGCAACTTAAATTCATGGGCGTCCCCTTGAATGCCAAAGGCACCGACAGTTGGTTTGGTGCGTTTTTTATCATGCTCACTGGCATCGGTTTGTTTGAAGCGACCCGACGACATTTTTTAGTTGAGTGGGAAGTGATTCAAATTGACATTGAAAAAGAAATTAAACGTCGGGAGACAGCGTGATGTCTTATGCGCTTGAACTGATAGATCTCCGAAAAAACTTTGGTAAAACCGAAATCATTCGGGGCGCCAGTTTGGCTGTGAATGAAGGTGAGCGAGTGGCCATCATCGGGCCGAACGGCGCAGGGAAATCAACCCTCTTTAACTTAATCAGTGGCAGATTTAGTCCGACCAGTGGTTCTATTTTATTGAACGGCCAACACATTGAAAACAAAGCGCCTTATGAGATCAATCGCTTAGGTCTGTCGCGCAGTTTTCAAATCACGAACATTTTCCCCAAGCTCAGTGTGTTTGAAAATCTGCGTTGCGCTGTCCTCTGGAGTTTGGGCTACAAGTACACTTTCTTGAAATTTTTATCCGGCCTCACTGACGCCAACGACTTAGCAGAAAAATACATGGAAATGATTCGCCTGGACAAGAAACGAGACCTCTTGGCCATGAATCTCACTTATGCAGAGCAGCGAGCGCTAGAAATTGGCATCACCATCGCGGGTGGCGCACAAGTTATCTTGCTAGACGAACCAACGGCTGGCATGAGCAAAAGTGAAACCAGTCGTTTCATCAACTTGATCAAAGAAGTGACGATCGGCAAAACTTTGCTCACCGTGGAACACGACATGGGTGTTGTCTTTGGACTGGCTGACAAAATTGCGGTGGTGGTTTATGGCGAGGTCATTGCCTATGACGTCCCCGAAGCAGTTCGGACCAATTCCAAAGTTCAAGAGGCTTATCTTGGCACGCATGCTGATGAAGATCAGTCGGGGGCGCATTGAGATGTTGAACATCGACAATCTTCACGCTTTTTATGGCAAGAGCCACGTACTTCATGGCGTCAGTTTCAGAGTTAAGCCAGGAGAAATTGTGGCCTTGTTAGGGCGCAACGGTTCCGGACGTTCGACCACCGCCAAGGCCATCATGGGCTTGGTTGATTGCCAAGGCCGCATCGATTGGAATGGCCAAAACATGGTTGGCCTTAAAGCGTTTCAAATTGCCCATCTGGGTCTAGGCTACGTCCCTGAGAACCGTGATATTTTTCCTAAATTGACAGTCCACCAAAATTTGATGCTGGGGCAAAAGGGTTCTGGCAAAGGAAGTCGCTGGACGTTTGAAGACATGTACGCACTTTTCCCAAGATTATTGGAACGTCAACATACCGAGGCAGGCGTATTGTCAGGCGGAGAGCAACAAATGTTGACGCTGTGTCGAACGCTCATGGGAGATCCTGATCTGATCATCATTGATGAACCCACTGAGGGTCTTGCACCCAAAATTGTGGCCTTGGTTGCTGAGTATCTAAAAGCGCTCAAGGCCCGCGGCATTTCTGTCCTTTTAATCGAACAAAAACTGACCATTGCCATGAAAATATCAGATCGAGCCTTGGTCATGGGCCACGGAAGTATTGTTTTTGATGGCTCACCGTCGGAGTTGAATGAGAACGCCTACATTCGCAAAGAGTGGCTGGAGGTCTAAAGCTTTTCTGACGTCCCATGAGCGACAAGGGGCTTATTTTTTTCACAAAAACCCTCTAGAATCAGAACAAAATAGAACGGCCGTTCTATTTTGAGACATTCACCACCTTTTGAGGATTGCAGCATGAGCGCTGAATACAAAGTCACAGGCGATGTGGCCGTGATCACCCTGAACAACCCTCCTGTCAACGGCTTGGGGCTTTCTACTCGAGTGGGCATCACCGATGGACTGGCCAAAGCCAATGCGGATGCAGGCGTTAAATCCATCATCATCACAGGTGCTGGAAAAGCTTTTTCGGGCGGTGCGGACATCCGTGAATTTGGTTCACCCAAAGCCATTCAAGAGCCCAATCTGCTCAGCGTCATTCGCGCCTGTGAAAACTCATCAAAGCCAGTTTTGGCCGCAGTTCATTCAGTTGCCATGGGCGGTGGATTGGAGTTGGCCTTGGGATGTCACTTCCGAATTGCGGCCCCAGCTTGTAAAGTGGCACTGCCGGAAGTCAAATTGGGGCTGATTCCTGGGGCTGGCGGTACTCAACGTTTGCCACGCGTGTTGGGCGTAGAGCCGGCACTCAACATGATCGTGAGCGGCGAACCCATCAACAGTGAAATGCTGGCGATGTTGCCGGGTCAAAAATTATTCGATCGAATGGCCTCATCGCTCGAAGCCTTAGAAGCAGAAGCATTGGCTTATGCCAAAGAATTGGCGTCACAGCATGCTGATGGCGCTGCCTTGCCATTGGTGCGCAATTTGTCCTGCAAGCATCCCCAAGGCGATGCATATTTCCAATTCGCACGCAACATGGTCAAAGGCATGGCCAAAAATTTCCCAGCACCCGTCAAGTGTGTTGATGCAGTGGAAGCCGCCACCCAGAAAAAATTTGAAGATGGCATGGTCTTCGAGCGTGAAATATTCACCAATCTGATGTTCACCTCTGAATCGAATGCGCTGCGTCACATTTTCATGGCCGACCGAGCCGCCTCCAAAATTGCAGATGTGCCAGAAGACACACCCAAGCGCAATATTTCTTCTGTTGCCGTCATCGGTGCAGGCACCATGGGCGGCGGCATCTCTATGAACTTCTTGAATGCAGGTATTCCTGTCAAGATGCTCGAGATGAAACAAGAAGCCTTGGATCGAGGCTTGGCCACTATCCGCAAGAACTACGAATCACAAGTTAAAAAAGGCAAACTCAAACAAGACAAATACGATCAGCGTATGGCCTTGCTCAGCACCACATTGAGCTACGACGACATCGGCAGCGCCGACCTGGTCATTGAAGCGGTGTTTGAAGAAATGGGCGTGAAAGAGGCCGTTTTCAAGAAACTCGATGAAGTCATGAAACCCGGTGCCATCTTGGCTTCCAATACCTCCACATTGGATGTCAACACAATTGCATCGTTCACCAAGCGTCCCGAGGATGTGGTGGGCATGCACTTTTTCAGCCCCGCCAACGTGATGAAATTGTTGGAAGTGGTGCGTGGTGCCAAAACTGGCAAAGACGTGCTGGCCACTGTGATGGCTCTGGGCAAGAAGATCAAGAAGACAGCCGTTGTTTCAGGTGTCTGCGATGGCTTCATTGGCAATCGCATGATTGAGCAATACAGCCGCCAAGCCGGCTTCCTCATTGAAGAGGGTTGTACACCTGCTCAGGTCGACAAAGCCGTCGAAAAGTTTGGTTTTGCCATGGGCCCTTTCCGCATGGGTGACTTGGCCGGTAACGACATTGGTTGGGCCATTCGAAAGCGTCGCAATGTAGAGCGGCCGGGTATGAAGTACAGCAAAACAGCCGACCTCTTGTGCGAGATGGGCCGCTATGGTCAAAAGACAGGTGCCGGTTGGTACGACTATCAGGCGGGTAAGCGCGATGCCATTCCCAGTTTGCTGGTGGTTGAGATGATTGAAAAACATCGCGCCGCAGAAGGCATCACTGCCCGTAAAATTTCAGACGAAGAAATTGTTCAACGATTGGTCTACTCACTGATCAATGAAGCCGCCCACATTTTGGAAGAGGGCATTGCGGGCAAGGCCAGCGACATCGACATGGTCTACCTCACTGGGTATGGCTTTCCCATTTTCCGGGGTGGCCCGATGCAGTATGCCGACCAGGTCGGCCTGTTCAACGTGGCTGAAGCCATGAAACGCTTTGCCAAAAATCCTCACGACGATGCCGCTTTCTGGCAACCTGCTCCGCTTTTGGCCCGTTTGGTGGCCGAAGGCAAAAACTTCAACTGATCAGAGGTACTCAAAATGTCCAACGCCGTCATAGTTTCGACCGCTCGCACACCTCTGGCCAAGAGCTGGAAAGGTGCTTTTAACATGACCCATGGCGCCACTTTGGGTGGCCATGCGGTTCAACACGCTGTTCAACGCGCAGGCATTGAAGCGGCAGAAGTTGAAGACGTCATCATGGGTTGCGCCACGCCAGAAGGTGCCACCGGTGCCAACATTGCACGTCAAATTGCTTTGAAAGCAGGCTTGCCAGTTTCTGTGTCCGGCCTCACAGTCAATCGCTTCTGTTCCTCTGGATTACAGACCATTGCTTTGGCTGCCCAACGCATCATTGCTGGGGAAGGTCAGGTCTATGTGGCGGGAGGCGTGGAAAGCATTTCTTGTGTTCAGCAAGAAATCAACCAACACATGCTGCAGGATCTCTCCTTGAACAAGATCAAGCCTGAGATCTACTGGAGCATGCTTCAAACGGCTGAGCAAGTGGCCAAGCGCTACAAAATCGGGCGTGATCGCATGGACGAATATGGTGCAGGCAGTCAGCAAAAAGCTTGTGCTGCACAGACTGCAGGTTTGTTCGACGCTGAAATTGCGCCCATCACAGTGTCCGCAGGCGTCATTGACAAAGTCATGGGCATGATGACCAAACAAGTGACGGTCAGTCGAGACGAAGGCTTGCGTGAAGGCACGACCATTGAAGCTATTTCGGGATTGCGTTCAGCCTTGCCTGGCGGGCTGATTTCTGCCGGCAATGCCAGCCAGTTTTCGGACGGCGCAGGTGCCTGTGTTGTCATGGACGAAACACTGGCAGAAAAACGCGGCTTGAAGCCTCTTGGCCGTTTCTTAGGTTTTGCCGTTGCTGGTTGTGAACCTGATGAAATGGGCATTGGCCCGGTCTATGCCGTGCCAAAAGTTTTGGCCAGATTGGGGCTGAAAGTCTCGGACATCGATTTGTGGGAATTGAATGAAGCGTTTGCGGTTCAGGTTTTGTACTGCCGCGATACCTTGGGCATTCCCCCCGATCGGTTGAACGTGAATGGCGGAGCCATCGCCGTGGGCCATCCCTACGGTGTGAGCGGTCAACGTTTAACTGGCCATGCACTCATTGAAGGGAAACGCCGCGGAGCCAAGCGTGTGGCAGTGACCATGTGCATTGGTGGCGGCATGGGTGCTTGCGGTATTTTTGAAGTGCTCTAGCCTGGAACTTTCTATCCATCGGGCGCCCCGCTAGCCATGCAGGTCGCCCGTTTTTTATTTTTCGTGGACACACTTTTTGATGAGCCATAGATCAACATTGGATTTCTTGCTTTATGAATGGTTGGATGTGTCCAATTTTCAAAAACGCGCCCGTTTTTCAGATCACAACCGCGAAACTTTTGATGCCGTTCTGGACACATGTGAGCGCATTGCACGTGAAAAATATGCACCCTTCAATCGCTTGGTGGACATTGAAGAGCCTAGGTTTGATGGCGAGAAAGTTATTTTGCCCAAGGCCACTCACGATGCGCATCAAGCTTATGCTGAATCGGGCATGCTGAGTGCATCGCAAGACTATGACATTGGGGGCATGCAATTGCCCTACACCCTTGAGGCCGCTGCCAACTCGTTCTTTGCCATGGCATCTGTCAGTATGGGTTCGGGCTTGCTGACTGTGGGCAATGCAAACCTTCTCATGGCCCACGGCAGTGATTTACAAAAACAAGTTTTTGCGTTGAATGAATTCTCAGGTCGATGGTCGGGCACCATGTGCTTGTCTGAGCCGCAAGCAGGCTCTTCTTTGAGCGATGTGCTCACAAGGGCCACACCCGATGGTGAGACTTTTTCTTCAGATGCTTTAGGTCCTCGCTATCGTCTCAGAGGCAACAAGATGTGGATCTCCGCAGGAGAGCATGAACTCACAGAAAACATCATTCACTTGGTCTTGGCCAAAATTCCGGACGCTGATGGCCAACTGATTCCTGGCGTCAAGGGCATTTCACTTTTCATCGTGCCCAAAAAGATGGTCAATTCAAAGGGTGAGTTATCAGGCGAGCGAAATGACGTGGCGCTGGCCGGTTTGAATCACAAATGTGGCTGGCGTGGCACCACCAATACGCTGCTCAATTTTGGAGAAGGCAAGTATCCTGTGATCACAGACCACAGCCTATCGGATGGCAGCGGTGCAGTGGGCTACTTGGTGGGGGAACCCGGCAAAGGTTTAAGCTACATGTTCCACATGATGAACGAAGCCCGAATCGGCGTTGGCATGGCCGCTACGATGCTGGGAATGGCGGGCTATGAAGCCAGCCTGACGTATGCCAAAAACAGACCTCAAGGCCGCCCTGTCGCAGGAGGCACTCAAAAAGTGGTGAAGGACGCAGCTCAGGCGCAAGTGAGAATCATTGAGCACGCCGATGTCAAGCGCATGCTGCTGGCCCAAAAATCATACTGTGAAGGCGCCTTGGCCCTTGAGTTGTACTGCGCCAAATTGGTTGATGAACAGCATACAGGCAGCACTGAATCTGCCAACGAAGCACGCTTGCTGTTGGAAGTGTTAACACCGATTGCCAAAAGTTTTCCCAGTGAGTGGTGTTTGGAAGCCAACAGTTTGGCCATTCAAATTCATGGGGGTTATGGTTATACCCGCGATTTTCCTGTTGAACAATATTGGCGAGACAACCGGCTCAACATGATTCATGAAGGCACGCATGGCATTCAAGCCATGGATTTATTGGGTCGAAAGGTTTTGATGGAAGAGGGCAGAGGATTCAAATTGCTGGCGGCGCGAATGCATGCCTCTGCTGAGAAAGCCATGGCCTTTCCAGAATCAGCGGTCCATGCCCTGTCCTTGAAAGAAGCCTTGAACAAGGTCACTGCTGCCACCCAATTGGCTTGGTCCACAGGTCAAGCCCAAGAAGCTTTGGCCAATGCGGTGCCCTACTTGCAAGCCTTTGGGCATTTGGTGGTGTCTTGGATTTGGCTTGACGTGAGTACCTCTTGCCGCGAGTCTGTGTCGTCAGCCCATGTTGGACGGATGGCAGCCGCCCAATATTTCTTTCACTATGAACTGCCTAAAATTGATGCATGGTTGCAAGTTGTCAGCAGACGCGATATGACGTGTGCCAACCTTGCGGAGGATGCTTTCTAGTGAACCCAGAACACATGGCCATCAAGCCTTTCATGAAGTCCATTGTGAAGCAGCGGAGTTGCATGGACTATTGGATTTAATCAAAGTCAAGGAAAATAAAATGACACGCACCATTCATCAACTTTTTGATTTGAGCGGACAGACCGCCCTGATCACTGGCGGCTCTAGAGGCTTAGGCTTGCAAATGGCCCATGCTTTAGGTGAAGCAGGCGCTCGGCTCATGCTCAGTTCACGCAAAGCCGAGGACCTTCAAGAGGCTGTTGCCGAATTAAAGGCTGCCGGCATTGATGCAGATTACATTGCGGCAGACTGCGGCAGAGAAGATGACATTCGCCGTTTGGCGCAAGAAACTGTGCAGAGGATGGGCCGCATTGACATTTTGATCAACAATGCCGGCGCCTCTTGGGGAGCACCTGCTGCGTCGCATCCTGTGACTGCATGGGACAAAGTGATGAACCTCAATGTGCGGGGCTATTTTATTTTGTCGCAAGAAGTTGCCAATTTGTCCATGATTCCCAACGGCAAAGGACGCATCATCAACATTTCATCCATTGCAGGCTTGGCTGGCAACCCACCCGAAATGCAAACCATTGCCTACAACACTTCAAAAGGCGCTGTCGTGAATTTCACAAAAGCATTGGGGGGTGAGTGGGGCGTTTATGGCATTACCGTGAATGCCATTTGTCCTGGATTTTTCCCTAGCAAGATGAGCCAAGGCTTGTTGGACAAAGTAGGCGCAGATGTCATGGCAAGCCACGCTCCGTTAAAGCGCCTTGGTGATGACGAAGATTTAAAAGGACTCACTTTGCTTTACGCCAGTGATGCAGGCAAACACATCACGGGGCAGTGGTTGGCAGTCGATGGTGGCGTGAGTGCCATCATTGGCGGTTAATTACGGCGAATCTCTCATGAGCATGCCATTCAGTCTCCAAGTTCCTTTCGTCCAATTACTTGGATTTACCTTAGAAAAATTTGAAAACGGTGAAGCTGAAGTTCATTACAGCCCTAAGCCAGAGCATTTGAACTTTCTAGAAACCACCCACGGTGGTGCCATCATGACCCTCATGGATGTGGTCATGGCCGGCGCAGCCAGAAGCATGGACCCAGAGTTTGCTGTCATGACGATAGAAATGAAAACCAGTTTCATGAGACCTGCTAAATCAGGTCCTGAAGAGCACTTGGTGGCCAAAGGCAAGTTGTTGCATCGAACTCAAAATATGGCCTTTACCGAGGGTTTTATTTTTGATCCAAGCGGTCAACTTTGCGCACATTCAACGGCCACCTTCAAATACACACCAAGGCCTGGCCCGCGTGGTCATTCAAAGGTCATTTAACTCACATTACTTTCAATTCATCATGCCGACCAATCACATCATCGTTTTAGACCATCGTCCCGAAGCAGCGCCTTCGGCTGGTAATTTCAAAATGATCACAGCGGAAACACCTGCGCTTCAAGAAGGCCAGGTTTTAGTGAGGCATCATTTTTTAAGCCTTGATCCTTACATGCGCGGCCGCATGAATGCCGGCAAAAACTATGCACAACCTCAGCCCTTGGGTGAAGTCATGATTGGTGGAACCGTTGGCGAAGTGGTGGAAAGTCATCATCCCAAATTTAAAATGGGCGAAACCGTTCTGTGCATGGGGGGATGGCAAGAATACAGTGTGATCAATGCCACTTTGCCAGGGGCTCTGAAACACATTGACACTGAAAAAATTGCCATCAGTCACTATTTAGGTGCGGTGGGAATGCCGGGTGTCACCGCTTGGTACGGTTTGGTCAAAATCATTCATGCCAAACCTGGAGCCACCGTGACTGTGAGTGCTGCCAGTGGTGCGGTTGGCAGTGCCTTCGGTGCATTGGCCAAAGCTCGCGGGTTGCGAGTCGTTGGCATCGCGGGGGGAAAAGCCAAATGTCACTACGTGGTCAATGAGTTGGGATTTGATGCCTGCATCGATTACAAAGAACACCCAGACTATGTGTCTTTGGCTAAAGCGCTGAAAGAGGCATGCCCGAATGGCATCGATGGTCACTTTGAAAATGTGGGCGGTATGGTATTGGATGCCGTGATGCTCAGGGTGAATGATTTTGCCCGCATTGCTGTCTGCGGCATGATTGCAGGCTACAACGGGGAGCCCTTGGTCATGACCAACCCCTCTGTGATTCTGAGAAGTCGAATGACCCTAGAAGGTTTCATTGTGAGCGAGCACATGGAAGTCTGGCCAGAGGCATTGGCAGAGCTTTCAAATTTGATTGCCAGCAAAAGGTTTGCACCTAAAGAAACAGTGACACAAGGTCTTGCAGCAGCGCCTGAGGCCTTCATGGGTTTGCTCAAAGGACAGAACTTTGGCAAACAATTGGTGAAACTGATTTGAACAGCCAGAAGACTCTTTGAGTACGCTATGAAAGTTAAAGCATGACACAACTTATCTTGCACCATTACCCCACGTCGCCGTTTGCAGAAAAAATTCGCCTGATTTTTGGTTTTAAAAATTTACCTTGGCACAGCGTGGTCATTCCCATGATCATGCCCAAGCCTGATTTAACGGCTCTCACGGGGGGCTACCGGCGAACACCTGTTCTCCAAATGGGTGCGGACATCTATTGCGATACAGCACTCATTGCAGATGTGCTTGAAAAAATTCAACCGAAGCCAAGTCTTTACCCTGGGTCTGTTAACGGAGCATCGCGCATCGTGTCTCAATGGGCAGATAGCTTGGTTTTTCCAGCAGCCATGGCCTACAATTTTCAACCTTTGGGTGTGGCTCAAGTGTTTAAGGATGTGCCAGAAGATGCGATCAAGGCATTTGTGGCTGATCGTGCTGCCATGCGAAGTGGCGCTGCTCGCATGGCATTGGGCGAGGCGCAGAGCACTTACAAAAGTTACCTTCGCCGTTTGTCAGACATGTTGACAGAGCATGCTTTTTTAATGGGGAATGATCCAAGCATTGCAGATTTTTCTGCCTACCATCCGCTGTGGTTCACTTTGGAACGAACGCCCAGTTTGGCCGGCATCTTGGATGCGACACCCCTCTTGAAAGATTGGATGGCTCGGATGAAAGCCATGGGTCACCCAGCTTCAGAGCGAATGAAACCCCTTGAGGCCATTGAGGTGGCTAAAAATTCGGAACCTGCCAATGTGGCAAATCACGCATTTCACGATGAACACGGCATTCCATTGGGCTCAGACGTCGTGGTGTCAGCAGATAACTTCGGTTTAGAGCCTACTCAGGGTATTTTGGTGGCTGCCACCAAAACGCGCATCACCCTGCAACGCCAAGACGATCGCTGTGGAAAAGTGCATGTGCACTTTCCACGCAACGGATTTATTTTGAAAAAGGTCGCGCCATGATTCGAAACTTTGCCAACAAAACAGCCGTCTTGACCGGTGGCGCGTCAGGCTTTGGGCTGGAATGCGCTCGGATTGCCGCAAGCATGAAAATGAATGTGGTTTTGGTCGATGTTCAAGAAGACGCTTTAGACAAAGCGAAAGCTGAAATCAAAGCAACAGGCGTTCAGGTCTTGGCTCAAAAAGTGGATGTTTCCAGTGCTTCTGAAATGGAGAACTTGGCAAATTTAGTAGAAGTAACGTTCGGTGCCCCCCACTTCGTTTTTAACAATGCTGGCGTGGGGTCTGGCGGCTTAATTTGGGAAAACTCCGTTGCTGATTGGCAATGGGTATTGGGCGTGAATGTGTGGGGCGTGGTGCATGGCGTTCGATTGTTCACGCCCATGATGCTGGCTGCAGCCAAGGCTGACCCCAACTATGAAGGCCACGTGGTGAATACAGCCAGCATGGCGGGAATCCTCACAGCCCCCAACATGGGTGTTTATAACGTCAGTAAGCACGCTGTGGTGGCTTTGACAGAAACACTCTATCAAGATTTGAAATTGGTCACAGACCAGGTCAGTGCCAGTGTCTTGTGTCCTTACTTTGTGCCAACCGGCATCAGCCAAAGTCATCGAAATAGACCTTCAAATTTGCCCCATCAAAAGGCGACAAAAAGCCAATTGATTGGCCAAGCTATGAGCGATAAGGCGGTAAACAGCGGAAAAGTTTCTGCGGCAGACACGGCGCACATGGTGTTTGAAGCCATTGCTCAAGATCAGTTTTATATTTACAGCCATCCACATGCCTTGGGCAATGTTCAAACCCGCATGGAAGCCATTGTTCAGCAAAAAAATCCACCCAATCCTTTTGAAGCCAGGCCCGACATTGGCGACAAATTGAAAGCCGAACTGCGAAGCTGAAATTAAGCGCTCAGAGTGTGGCAAACTCGACGTTTTGACAGCAAAGTATGTCGACGAGATGAAGAAAATACTGGGCCAATTGGGCACTGAGATTAAGATTCGCCCAGAACAAGTTCTGGCCGCTGTCAATTTACTCGATGGTGGCGCTACCGTTCCCTTCATTGCGCGCTATCGCAAAGAAGTGACAGGGGGATTGGACGATATTCAATTGCGCGAACTTGAATATCGATTGGGCTATTTGCGCGAACTTGAAGAGCGCCGTGCTGCTGTTCTGAAGAGCATTGATGATCAAGGCAAACTCACGCCTGAGTTGCAAAGTGCCATTCACAATGCCAACACCAAGCAAGACTTGGAAGACCTGTACTTGCCCTATAAACCCAAACGCAGAACCAAGGGCATGATCGCCAAAGAGGCTGGCATTGACGCATTGGCCGATGCCCTTTGGCTTGATCCTGCATTGAACCCACAAGATGAAGCTCTGGCGTATTTAAAACCTGCTGATGCTATCGAAGGGGCTGATTTTTCAACTGTTCAGGCCGTTTTGGATGGCGTTCGCGATGTTTTGTCGGAACGCTGGGCTGAAGACGCTGTACTGATTCAGACCCTTCGCGAGTGGCTCTGGAAAGAAGGTTTATTCTGCAGTCAGTTAGCTTCCGGCAAAGATGAGAATCAAGTTGAAGTGGCCAAATTCAGAGACTATTTTGATTACAGTGAACCCATTGGCAAAGTGCCTTCACACCGGGCCTTGGCTGTGTTTCGCGGCCGAGCATTAGAGTTCTTAGATGCCAAACTCAGCTTACCTGAGCTCGGTTTAAGTGCTTTGGCTGAAGGGAGAATGGCTGTTCACCTTCAATGGACGCACAGTTCGCGACCCTCCGATGACCTGATTCGAAAAACCATTTTGTGGACATGGCGAGTCAAACTTAGCCTTTCCTTAGAGCGCGATTTGTTTGGCCGGCTTCGGGAAGACGCTGAAAAAGTGGCCATCAAAGTGTTTGCAGACAACTTGCGAGATTTGATGCTTGCAGCCCCTGCTGGAGCTAAGGTTGTGATGGGTTTGGATCCCGGCATTCGAACTGGTGTGAAAGTGGCGGTGGTAGATGCCACTGGGAAATTGGTAGAGACCACCACCGTTTATCCGCATGAGCCGCGACGCGATTGGGACGGCGCACTGCACACCTTGCTCAAATGCGCCCAGCGACATGGCGTCAATTTGATTGCCATTGGCAACGGCACCGCCAGTCGAGAAACCGACAAATTAGCAGCAGACCTGATCAAGCAACTGCAAACACCCAATGGCATCGATATTCAAAAAGTGGTGGTCAGCGAAGCAGGGGCATCGGTTTATTCGGCCAGTGAATTTGCCAGCCAAGAAATGCCGGATGTCGATGTCAGTTTGAGAGGGGCCGCCAGCATTGCGCGTCGTTTGCAAGACCCACTGGCTGAACTTGTGAAAATCGATCCCAAATCGATTGGGGTAGGGCAGTACCAACACGATGTTAATCAAACAGAACTGGCACGAACTCTGGAAGCTGTCATAGAAGATTGCGTGAATGCCGTGGGGGTTGACCTCAACACCGCAAGTGTTCCATTGTTGTCACGTGTTTCTGGTTTGTCAGGCAGTGTTGCCAAGTCCGTGGTTCGTTGGCGTGAAGCCCATGGTGCTTTTAAAAGCCGCCAAGATTTACTCAAGGTCACAGGGCTTGGCGCCAAGACCTTTGAGCAAAGTGCAGGGTTCTTGCGCATTCGAGGTGGCGACAATCCCTTGGACATGACAGGTGTTCATCCGGAAACCTATCCCGTCGTTGAGGCCATTCTGGCCAAAGTGGCACAACCGGTTGAAAACCTCATGGGCCGAGCTGACATGCTGAAAACGCTGCGCCCCGAATTGTTTGCCAATGAAAAGTTTGGCGTCATCACAGTTCAAGATATTCTGCTTGAACTTGAAAAGCCTGGCCGTGATCCAAGGCCTGATTTCAAAGTTGCACGCTTCAATGAAGGTGTTGACGACATTCGAGACTTGAAAGAAGGCATGATTTTGGAAGGCACCGTGAGCAATGTCGCGGCCTTCGGTGCATTCGTTGATTTAGGCGTTCACCAAGATGGTTTGGTACATGTCAGTCAACTCAGTCACAAATTTGTGACGGATGCCCGTGAAGTGGTGAAAACAGGTGACATCGTCAAAGTTAAAGTGACCGAGGTTGACGTGGTCCGAAAAAGAATTGGGCTCAGCATGAAGCTTTCCGACGCAGCCCCCTCGAATGCCCAACGGACCCGAGAGAACCGCTTCGAAGGCGCAGGCCCTCAGCGTTCTTCAAGCCCCCGATCGCAAGGCCCCAATCAAACGCTTCAGTTGGGTCAAAGTGCCATGGCTTCAGCCTTTGCAAAATTACAAAGCAAGGGCTCTGCCTAAAGCAACCAATCAGCTTTCAGCATCTGCTCATATGAAATCACTTGCCATTTATGCAGGGCCTGATGCGATGCAACATTTGCGTCAACATGGCTTGCAAGCTGCGCATGTTGGCGTCATTCCTGCTGCCGCGGGAGGACCCAAAGGACTCATCTTGGGCCCCATGGATCGTTTTTTGTTCAATGAGTGGCTGCCGCAAAGTAAGCAGGTCATCGACCTTGTTGGGGCCTCTATTGGCGCATGGCGCATGGCCACTGCCTGCATGAAAGACAGTCAGGCAGGCCTGCTTCGTCTAGAGCACGACTACGTGCATCAACACTACGAATTGAAACCTGGTGAAAAATTTCCAAGCGCGCATCAAGTGAGTCACTCCTTTCGTCAGAATTTGGATGCCTTTTATGCAGGGCACGTTGACACCTTGTTGAATCACCCTCGATTCCGTTTGCATGTGCTGACCTCGCGGGGAAAGGGCTTGCTGCAGCATGAACACCCCCTGCTGACACCTTTGGGCTATGGTGCAGCCTTCATCACCAATGTATTCAACAGAAGATGGATGGGGGCGTTTCTGGAACGCGTTGTATTCTCTTCAGCTGGCCGTGAACTGCCTTTTGAAACTCACGACTACGCCACTCGCTCGCTGAAATTGAATGCACTCAATTTCATGGATGTGTTGCAAGCCAGTTGCGCTATTCCATTTGTTCTCCAAGCTGTGCATGAGATAGAAGGCGCGCCCAAGGGCGCTTACTGGGATGGTGGTATCACGGATTACCATCTTCACTTAGCGTGGAAAACGCATGCCATGGCAACGGACCCAAGCGCAGCACCCTTGGTTCTTTATCCGCATTTTCAAAAATCAGTGATCCCTGGCTGGCTGGACAAAAGCTTGAAATGGCGTCATCAGGCTAGCAACTTCTTAAACCATACCATTGTGTTAGCGCCTCGTTCAGATTGGTTGAAAACTTTGCCAAACGGCAAGCTTCCCGATCGAAGCGACTTTCACACCTACGGTCAAGACCTGAAGTCTCGTGTGAAAGTTTGGCAATCTGCTGTGAGTGCAAGTCAACAAATGGCCGATGAATTTGCAGAGTGGCTCGATAAACCTAATATCGCATGCGTCCAAGCCTTGTGAGCCGGAGATGCCAACTGAAATACTTTGGAACAGTGACAATGGTGTCTGACATCACAAGCAAATCCTCATGAGCTCACATCCAGACCCCCACGCTCGTTTAACGGAAAGCATGCGCTTGGTTTTGCGCAATATAGAACGGGCCGGAAAACCGCCCATGTCCCTTTTGACGGCTCAACAGGCCCGCTTGTTTTACGAAATGTCGGCCAGTATCTTGGATTTGCCAGAGCCTCATCTGCTGCGTGTCGAAGATTTGAAAATACCAGCGCGCGATGGCCATTTTTTAAATGCCAGACTCTTTGCACCCTCCTTGCCTTCATCGCAAACTCCGTTGCCCGCTTTGGTCTACTTTCATGGGGGTGGCTTCACCATTGGGAGTATCCAAACACACAATGTACTGTGTCGGGAGTTGGCCAAAAAGGGGCATTGCGCGGTGGTGTCTGTGGCTTATCGATTGGCGCCGGAGTATCGATTTCCAACAGCCACCCATGATGCATGGGATGCCCTGAATTGGGTTGCAAACAACGCGGGTCAGTTGAAACTCCTAGCGGGTTCATTGGCCGTTGGAGGCGACAGTGCAGGCGGTACTTTGGCCACGGTATGTGCTCATCTGGCACGCGACGCCGGACTTTTTCTGGCTTTGCAATTGCTGATTTACCCTGGCACTGCCGCCCGACAAGAAACTGAGTCACATCACAAATTCAAGTCTGGTTTCATGCTGGACAAGGACACTGTCGATTGGTTTTTTGATCACTACATCGACAAAAAAGATCGCGATGATTGGCGATTCGCGCCGATGTTGGCGGCCAGCCATGAAGGATTGGCCCCTGCCTGGATTGGTTTAGCGGAATGCGATCCCTTGGTAGACGAAGGCATTGCCTATGCAGATCTCCTTCGCATGTCGGGTGTTCCCGTAGAGCTTGAAATCTACAAAGGCGTGGTGCACGGATTTGTCAATATGGGACGTGTCATCCCAGAAGCTCTTCAAGCGCATGACGACGCCGGCCGCGCGCTCAGACAGGCTTTTAGCCGCTTGCTTTAAGATGCGCAATGTCTGGTGTTTTGAACGGAGCTTGATTCTATGAAACGCAGCGATTTTCTTTTTCATCACCGCCTTCGCGTCCGTTGGGCAGAGGTCGATATTCAAAAAATTGTTTTCAACGGTCATTATTTGATGTACTTTGATACGGCCATTGCAGCCTATTGGGCGCGTGTGGCCTTGCCCTACGAAACGGCCTTTCCCTTGATGGGCGGTGAGTTGTATGTCAAAAAAGCAAGCCTTGAATACCATGCGTCTGCCGTCATGGACGATGACCTCAGCATTGGCATGAAATGCAGCCGGATGGGTAACTCCTCCATGGTCTTTGAAGGCGCTATTTTCCGCGGTGATAAGTTGCTTGTCACCACCGAATTAATTTACGTCTTTGCCGATCCCCAAACACAAACCTCCAAGCCTATTCCTGAAGTGCTTAGGCATATTTTGCTCATCCACGAAGCGGGCGAGTCGGTGGTCGATGTGGAGATTGGCACATGGAGTGCCATGAAGTTATTGGCGTCACCTTTGCGCTACGCCGTGTTTGTGGAGGAGCAAGAAATTGCACCTGAATTGGAGTGGGATGATGCCGATGAATCAGCCGTTCACGTCGTCATTGTGAACAAGCTGGGCCAAGCCGTTGCAACGGGGCGCCTGTTACAACCCAGGCCCGGAGTTTCTCAAATCGGGCGCATGGCGGTTGCGAAATCTTTGCGGGGCAGTGGCCTTGGGCAAAAAGTTGTGAACACCCTGATCGATGAAGCTCGCCGCCGCTGCGATCACGAAGTCATTTTGCACGCCCAGTGCAGTGCAGAAGGTTTTTACAAGCGCCTGGGGTTTGCACCCCATGGCGATGTGTTCATGGACGCTGGCATTGAACACATCGAAATGAGTCTGAAGCTGGCTTAAATGTCTTCCAACAAGGGGTAGGGCAGTGCCCATACTTTCAAGCTTGAACCCTGACTGCTATCCACATGCAATGAATGCGCAAGCGCGGCAATTTGCATCGACACAAGCGCCCATGCTGGACTGACTTCTTGGGCGTTGGAGGGGTGTTGATATGCGGCGCTAACCACAGTGCCGCAAGCTTGTTCCGCATCATCTGGTGTGAAAATTTCTTGCCCAACGGTCATGCGTTCAGCACCTGAAACTAAAAAAGTACGGCGCTTGAGGGTTCCTCTGAATTGACTTCGGGCCACCACTTCTTGTCCGGGGTAGCAACCTTTTTTAAAACTGACACCATTCACTGACTCGTAGTTCAGCATTTGCGGCACAAACGCATCGGATGTAACGGCCTGAACTTGGGGCACACCTGCTAAAACCTCAGCCATGAGCCAGTCTTCTTGGGTGACCGTGGGCATTGAATCTGGCAGCGAGCTTAAGGAAGTGTTTGAATTTGCAGGTCCTATGCACAAAGCGCGTGAACTGGGATGACTGCCACTGATGGCAGGCGGGAGGGCGATCAGATGCTGATCGGCTGATGATAAAACCGACCAAGAAGGCAACAGTTTGATGTCTGGGAATACTGCCTCTGCCGCTTCCCCCAAATAGCCCCTGATTCCGCATTGGCTGGTGGCGTCGCTCAAAACAACTTTGGCACGCATCACGAACATGGAAAGTCTTTTTTGCATGGCTTGAATCAAGTCTTGGTGGCAGATCAAAATAAACTTGTCTGGACTTAGTTTCAAAACCAAAAAACTGGCCAAAAGTCGACCTTTGGCAGAGCAATAGCCAGCTAACCTTGCCTGCCCCACTGGTAGAAGTATCACATCATGGGTCAACTGACCCTGCAAAAAAGTGGCCGCATCGGCACCTTCTGCCTGAAGAATGGCCATTTGGTCGGGAAGCAAGGTACCCGAGGGCGAAAAATTCAAAGGCGGCGAAATCAGTGTCATGCCTGAATTATGATCTGAGCTGGCAAATCCAGAGGCATCAAGGTTTGAGTCGCCCTTCGAAAAATAGCAAAAAGTCCCACTCGGCGCGAAAAAAAAGTTCGTGGCGGGGTTTTTTTGCATTTTCAATGCTCATGCTGATGAGCATTCTTGCCGCCTCGTCTGCTTGGCTGCACATGCCCATGGGCTTCAAACCGATCGATCGACAAGAATCAGCTCCCAGTTCAGCCCAAGTTCTTGATCTGGCCATCGACGCAGGAACAAGCCCCAAAGCGGTGGCACATGCGATTGTGAACGCGGGGGCCGATGTTTCACCGCAATTGATGTGGCTTTGGTTCAGATTTTCAGGGCAAGCGCGCGGCATCAAAGCCGGCAACTATGAAGTCACCGCTGACATGAGCCCTCACATGGTTCTCGGCATGCTCACCCGAGGCGAACAGAGTTTGCGTTACATCACTTTGGTTGAAGGCTGGACCTTCAAGCAATTTCGTCAAGCCTTGTTGAAAGCTGATTTGATGAAAATCACCACACAAGGCATGAGTGATCAGGCCATCATGGCGCAACTGGGGCGCCCAGACTGGCATCCTGAAGGTCGTTTTTACCCTGACACTTACTCCTACGCCAAGGGCGCAACCGATGTGACCGTGATGAAGCGCGCCATGCTCGCCATGGAAAGGCAACTGGGGCAAGTGTGGGCTCAAAAACCTTCTCAGCTGCTATTGCGCAACCCCGATGAACTTTTGACCTTGGCGAGTATTGTCGAAAAAGAAACAGGCAAAGCGAGCGACCGGCCTCTGATTTCCGCCGTATTCCACAACAGATTGCGAATTGGTATGCGCTTGCAAACAGACCCTACTGTGATTTACGGCTTGGGAGAGGCCTTTGATGGCAACTTAAGGCGTGTCGATTTGCGCAATGACACCCCCTACAATACTTACACCAGAGGTGGCCTTCCGCCAACACCGATTGCCATGCCCGGAAAACCAGCATTGCTAGCCGCCATTCAACCATCGCTTTCCAATGCACTTTATTTCGTTGCCAAGGGGGATGGTTCGAGCCACTTCAGCGAATCCTTGGATGAGCACAATCAAGCCGTGAACAAATATCAGCGTGGACTTTCCACGAGGGGTCAATAAAGCCATGCGCCAATCTTGGTTTGTCAGTTTTGAAGGCATTGACGGTGCCGGAAAGTCAACCCACATTGAGGGCTTAGCGGCATGGTTCAAAGGCAAGGGGCACGCTGTCACGCTCACACGCGAACCTGGCGGTACACCTCTGGCTGAAAAATTTCGGGATTTGGCACTGCATGAGTCGATGGATGCTTTAACTGAGGCCTTGGTCATGTTTGCCGCCAGAAGAGAACACTTGATACAGGTCATCGAACCCGCGTTGGCCCGCGGTGATGTCGTTCTTTGCGACCGATTTACAGATGCCACCTTTGCTTACCAAGGTGGGGGCAGGGGCTTTGATTGGGAGGTCCTCCAGTCACTGGAGCGGATGGTCCAGCATGTTCCCGCTTCGGTTTTGCGACAACCCGATTTAACCCTCTGGTTTGACCTTCCCCCCGAAGTGGCGGCACAAAGATTGACCACAGCCCGCGTGCCCGACAAATTTGAATCCCAGCCGCAATCCTTCTTTCGCGAAGTTCGCTCGGCTTATGCTCGGAGAATGGCTGAAATGCCAAAACGCTTTGCACAAATTGATGCCAATCAATCTCGCGATGCTGTCTGGCATGACGTGCTAATCGCTGTTCAACGGGCCTACCAAGCATGAAGACCTTGTCGCCCTGGATTCAAAAACAGACCCTCCATTTATTGTCGCAACAAGGTCACGCCTGGTTGCTTCAAGGCCCCTCTGGTTCAGGGCAGTATGCGTTGGCTTCTGCCTTGGTGTCTGCGTGGCTGTGTGAATCCAATGATGCCGCCGCCCAAGGAGCGTGTGGTGTTTGCGGCAGCTGCCATGCGCTCAGCGTTCACACCCATGCAGATTTGTGTGTGCTGATGCCTGAAACTATTTTGTTGGAATTGGGTTGGCCGCTTTCTGAAAAAGCCCAGTCTGAAATGGACAATAAGACAAGAAAACCCAGCAAAGAAATTCGCATCGAAGCGATGCGAGACGCCATCGAATTCTCTCAGAGAACCAATGCAAGGGGCAGGGGAAAAGCGGTTTTGATTTTTCCTGCTGAACGCATGAACCATGTGACAGCCAATGCCCTTTTAAAAACCTTGGAAGAGCCGCCAGGCGATGTGAGATTTGTTTTGGCCACTGAAGCTGCTTACCAACTGTTGCCTACCATTCGAAGCCGTTGCCTCATCCACACCCTGTCTTGGCCAGACTCGCTAGATGCAGTGATGTGGCTTTCTTCGCAAGGCTTGTCCAAGGTCGATGCTGAAGCATTGTTGAAAGCAGCAGGGGGGCGGCCAGACGAAGTTTTGAAACAGATGGCACTGGGTCAAACGATTCAGTGGTGGTCGCAATTTCCGCGAGCCATGCTGGCGGGCGATGCTTCTTTTTGCAGCGACTTGCCAGCCTCAGAAGTGATTGATGCCTTGCAGAAACTTTGTCATGATTTATTGATGCTTCAAACATCCTCTTCTGTACGATATTTTGATCCGACTGATTTGCCAAAAGTGAAAGCCTCTTTCTCGCAACTCACGGCATGGTTTAAGCGACTTTCCTCAGCGTCACGTAGCTCTGAACATCCTTTCAACGCTGGGCTCATGCTGGAATCTCTTTGCACTGATGCGCGCGAAGTTTTAAATTCGGCTCATTGATATGTTTACCGACTCACATTGCCATCTTTCATTTCCAGAGCTCTTTTCAAATTTGTCCGAAATTCGGGACAAGATGACGGCGGCCCAAGTCAGTCGAGCCCTTTGCATTTGCACCACGATGGAAGAGTTTGAAGGCGTTCATCTTCTTGCCACTTCCTATGACAATTTTTGGAGTACGGTGGGTGTCCATCCAGACAATGAAGACATTCATGAACCTACAGTGGATGAACTGATCGCCAAGGCTGTTTTGCCACGCGTGGTCGCCATTGGTGAAACCGGCTTGGATTACTTTCAAATGGAAGAGAGAAAAGGTGGCCGAACCATTGTCGACATGGAATGGCAACGGGAACGGTTCAGAACACACATCCGGGCGGCACGTCGAGTTCAATTGCCAATGGTGATCCACACACGCTCATCTTCAGATGACACGGTTCGAATTCTGAAGGAGGAGGGTGAACGGGGTGATTCAGACAGTGCAGGGGGCGTTTTTCATTGCTTTACTGAGAGTCAGTCTGTTGCAAAGGCCGCACTTGATCTGGGTTTTTACATTTCTTTTTCCGGCATTTTGACCTTCAAGTCGGCTCAAGACCTGCGAGATGTGGCTTCTTGGGTGCCTTTGGACCGGCTTTTGATTGAGACTGACAGTCCTTATTTGGCGCCCGTACCTCATCGAGGCAAAACCAATAATCCTTCGAATGTGCCCTATGTGGCACAAACGATTGCTAATCTTCGTGGAATCTCCGTGCAAGAGGTTGCAGAATTGACCAGTCAAAATTTCGACCAACTTTTCACAAAAGTGATGACTGCATCACCATGAGCGCTTTCTTAATATCTATATATAACTTTAATAAAGTCATAAAGTGTTATGTTTTTATTGCATTAATTTTATCTTCTTCAAGTGTTTTCTCAGGTTCTTACGAAGACTTTTTCAAGGCCGGTCGGTCCGACGATGTTGCCGTCGTCAACCATCTTCTGAAAAGAGGTTTTGACCCCAATACAGTCAATCTGAACGGCGATCCCGCCATCCTTTGGGCTTGGAAACATGGCGCTCTCAAAACATTTGAAGCTTTGATCAGACACCCTAAAACGCAGCTGAATGTTAAAAATGAACATGGTGAAACGCCCTTGATGTTGGTTTGCCTTAAAGGCCAGATCAATATGGCCAAACTCATGATCAGTCGGCAAGCTGATGTGAATCAACCAGGTTGGACACCGCTCCATTACGCAGCCACAGGCGGCCACACGAGCCTCATTCAATTGCTGCTAGAAGAAAGCGCCTACATAGACGCTGAATCCCCCAATGGCACCACGCCACTGATGATGGCGGCTCGCTATGGCAATGCCAAGGTCACTCAGTTACTCATCGACGAAGGCGCTGACATCAGTGTCAAGAACCAGCTGGGGTTAACGGCCATGGACTTTGCTATTCAGGGTGCACGACCTGACTCCGTCAGAGTCATGCAACTCGCCTTAGAAGCTTTGGATGCGTCAGACAAGGCCAAATCTCGGAATAAACCAACACTTGCTCAATAAGTTCGGGGGCTCGTCTATTCTTGAAAACTGAGACTGATAGCCCATCATTACTTTATACGATGTATATTATGTTAAGTAAAGTACCTGTCTGTCATTCAGGATTCAACTTCAAGGTCTGGGTTGGACCGGTCGCAGACATCCTTAATGGACGGTACTTGGCTTGGCCCCATTCGTCCTTCATGTCTTGATAGCGAGAAGAAAACGGATGGCCGCTTTGGCCTGTTTGGTAAATGAAACCAGATTCGTCTAAATTGGCCAAGTCGTAAACAGCCCGCATTGATGCTGCGTGACGGGTTGCAAAAGGAAGGGTTGCGCTGCTGGTCCAATATTGACCCACATTGACCGTGAAGTTATCCCCCCCACTGGCACCTGTGACATCAAAAAAAGGCGCCAAGGCTTTGACGTTGCCAAATGGCTTGTGGGTACTCAGTGCAGGATGAGAACGCCCCCAACGCCAATCAGACACTTTAGAACCTTGCATGAACACCACTTTGTCCAATGCCGAATCGAAAGCCTTGTTCATCAAGATCTGACAACCTGTATCACCACACCATGATCGATCCTGTGTTGCCAAAACACCTTCGATGGCAGGACGGAAAGCACGTTTTCCAAACAAAGCTTTAAAACGTACTTCCCCTAATTTCGGAATGAGAATGGCTCTTGTCACTTCGTCAATCCAAACGGCATAAAGCAAAGCACCGGCTGAATCAGGCGTCATGTCGCCCTTGAACGACTTCAAAATGGGCAAGGCCTCACCTGCTTTTGCATGCTGAGAGGTCAATGTTTGCAAATAAGGAAGCAAGCGAACTGCCGCCAGTGAGTGCACGTCGGCTTGCATGGTCTTTAGAGTATTCGCTTCAAATTTGGAACCAGATGTTAGCAATTGGGCAATTCGGTCAAAGCGCTCAGGGCCGGTCCAGTCGTTGGTTAAAAAATGAGCATAAGCATCAGGCACAATTTTTTGATTGGCCGTCGCATGCCATCCGCGTTTTTCAATTTCAGCTTGCGCCACTTCAGGCATTTGCTCATACGGAATCGAGGACTGCCAATCGTATTGACTTAACCATCCGGGCGCAGGCACCATGCCTTGCAAATCGTGAGCTGCTGAGCGAACAGGTACTTTCCCAACTGCTTTGAAAAGCACGTGACCCTGAGTGTCTGCCATCACCACACTTTGCATCGGTGAATGATTGTTTGAAAAAGCATGGCGCAACTCAGCTACAGAGTTTGCAAAATTTGCATTCATCCCAGCCACGATGGTTTGGTTGTCAAGCTCCAAGGCGGTCCAGCGCAAGGCAATGGCATATTTGTCCATGTTCAAAAACTGTGCATAGGCAGGTTGCACATCAGAAATAACAGGCCCATGGCGCGTACTTCGCACCTTGATACTGACATCGCCCTGCCCCTTCACTTTGATCACTTCTTCGCGTGTTACGAAAGCTTGTTGGCCTTGCGGTGTGCGGTAATTGTCTTTGCCTTCCAAGGCTTCCAAATACAAGTCTTGAACATCAGGCCCCGTGTTGGTAAAGCCCCATGCCGCCTTCTGGGTTCGACCCAAAACAACAAAAGGCAAGCCAGGCAGTGTGGCACCCACCACATCCAAAGCAGCATGAGCCTTGCCGTCAAGGAACTGACCCGCAGGCGCATGCAACCCAGCAAAATACCAAACTGCAGGGGCACTTAAACCCAAATGTGGATCGTTGGCTAACAGCGGCAAACCTGATTTTGTATTGCTACCTGGCACCACCCAGTTGTTGCTGCCCTTGCCTTCAAAGACGCCAACATCCAAAGTGCTGGAAGCCAACAACTGTTGCGTCGCCAAGACTTTGGCTTGAGGTGATGCTTCTTTGGCATACACACCTAAATTTTGATAAAGCGCTGCAATGTCAACTTTGGAGCCGCGAGACTCACCAGGGTAAGGTGGAAAAAGTTTCCACAGATCATCTGTACTCAGTATTTGAGCAGACATCAAGCGGGCAAATTCATTGCCCCAGTTACCACCCAAATCGAGGGCCATCATCAATGCCCATCCCACGCTGTCGACAGCGGTCCAAGGCTTCATTGTTTTGGTTGGATTGATCCCTAAAATAACAAACTCAGGTGCACGCCATTGAGCACTGGCATACCCTGCTTGAACACCTTCTGCATAGGCTTCGAGCGCTTTTTGTGTGTTGAAAGGCAACTTGTCAAATTGTGCTTGCGCAGACTTCATGATGCCCAATGTGCGCATCAACTTGTCAGTTTCTAAAGTGGTGGCGCCCAACCATTCAGACAATTCACCGTGCATCACTTGTCGATTGAAGGCCAATTGCCAACCACGTTCTTGTGCATGCACATAACCGATGGCACGCCATGCATCCATCGGTGTCTTGGCATGGATGTGCGTCACATCTGAAGCATCGCGTTTAATTTCTACCCCAGCACTCAAGTTGGCCAATGTTTGGACACCCGTTAGCGGCGCAATGGATCGAAGTAAGTAAATTTGAAACGCGCCAACAGCGATCAAACTTAACAAAACAAGAGCCAAAACGGTCAGCAAAGACCATCGGCGCCATCGAATTTTTTGCCACTGCATTAAATATGACCCCAAATCAAGAACGCATCACGGCCTTCAGTGGCCAGATCGACTCGAGCCCCAAGGGGTAACAAAACTTTGGTGGCAACATGTCCAAACGGCAGTCCTGTCAAGATGGGGATCTTAAGTTGCATGCGCAATCTGTCGATCACAGTTTTCAACTGAAAACCTTGATCGTGAGCGACCAACTTAAAGTCTGTGAACTGACCCAGCACCAGTGCCTTTTGATTTTTTAAAACACCTGCGTTGAGCAGTTGCGTCAACATTCGCTCAATTTTGTAAGGATGCTCGCCAATGTCCTCCAAAAACAAAACACCCCCTTTGATGGCTGGAAAATAAGGCGTTCCAAGCAGCGATGTGAGAACCGCCAAATTACCGCCCCACAAAACAGCGTTGTTCACCTTCACATTTTTTGGCATCGGCGCCACAGGCATGCGCCAACCTGTGCCCTCCCCTTGATCCAAGCACAAATCTTCAAAGCAGGCTTGCATGATTTCATCAGGCTCATTTTCCGGGCCAAAGTCTTCTCCAAGCGCAGGTCCTTGCCATGTGATGCGCTGAGTTTTTGCATAGACCGCCAGCTGAAAAGCTGTGAAGTCGCTCAGGCCCACAAATTGAGTGCCCTTGTCGATGGCCTTGGCGATGGCTTGGTAAGGCAACTGTGTCAGTAAGCGCGTCAACCCATACCCTCCCCGAGAAATCATGGCAATGTTCGCGCCACTGGCGGCGGCACGACCGATGGCCTTCAATCGGGTTTGATCATCACCTGCAAACCGCAGGTGGCTGCTCAAAGCGTCAGGATCAATTTCTACGTGATGACCTTGGGTTTCAAGTCGTTTGATGCCCCGCTTAAACGCAGTCTTGTCGCGAACTGCACTGGAGGGTGAAAAGATGTAGATATGACTCATGACGTGCTTACTTTGAAATGCTGAACTGCTGATTCAGCAATGGATTGCCCATGTTCTTGAACAAAATGGCCAGCCTGTGGCAAAAGAATGGGTGGCGGGCACGCATGGATATTTTGCTGCAATTTGCGCATCCCAGCTTCCCCAAGCACTGGATCTTGAAGACCGATGACCATCATGCTTTGGCCTTGCCATTGGTGACGCCAGAAGTTGAGGGCTTTTCTTGATATTTCAGCACCGGAGCTGTTCTCATGCTCAGGCACCATAGCCGGAAATGCATGCAAGGCAGCACGATGTCCGCGGTCTTTGAAGGGACTGTTGTAAGCTTGCGTTTCTGCGATCGACATGTGCTTGTTGCCGCGCGCAAAGAGCTTGGCAACCTCAAAATCAGGATTCGATTCACACCACGCACGCCAACTCAGAAAGCCATCAGTCAAGGGCTGGGTGCCAGTTGCCAAGGCTGTATTCATGGCCAACAAACCTGCAAAGCGATGCGGCATGTCCATAGGCAAGGTCAGCCCTAAAATACCCCCCCAATCTTGAACAACCAAAACGATGCGGTGTAAATCCAAACGTTCAATCAAATCCAGTAAAACTTGACGGTGAAAATCAAAGTTGTGCTGATTGGGTTTTTTAAACTTGTCACTTTTGCCAAAACCAATGAGGTCTGGCGCCACCACTCGGTGGCCATGGGCGGTGAAAGTGGGAATCATCTTTCGGTACAAATAACTCCATGCAGGATTGCCATGCAAACACAAATAAGTCAGCTGTCGATGACTGGATGGGTCTTGACCGGCGTTGAGATTTTCACTTCGACCTTCATCTAAATAGTGCAAACGCAGGCCCTTGAGGGAAGGTAAATCTGACACATACTGGGCTGCCCATGGGTAATCAGGTATCCCTTCAAACCATTCGTCTGGTGGTCTTAAGGCATCTTCTCGCAAGGGCTTCAGATTGAGACGTTTTGGCTTGAAGAATTCCTGCAAAAGTTGTCTGCATGCATCAGACAAAACGCCACCGATCACCTCTGTGTGGTGATTGAGACCTTGATTGGCAAACACATCCAGCACCGATCCCGCAGCACCAGTTCTAGGCTCAGAGGCACCGTATACCAGCCGCGAAATGCGAGAATTCAAAATAGCCCCGGCGCACATGGTACAGGGCTCTAATGTGACATAGAGGGTGCAGTTTTCAAGCCGGTAATTGCCAATAGTTTGAGCCGCATCGCGCAATGCCATGAGTTCTGCATGGGCTGTTGGGTCGTTGTTGGCAACAGGTCCGTTGCAACCTCTGCCCACAATGAGCCCCTCTCGAACGACCACTGCACCCACAGGAACTTCACCAGAAGCCCCCGCCTGTTTGGCCAGTTCAATGGCCTCTTGCATCCACTTTAAATCAGCCATCATGAAGCCAATCCGAGCCGGCGCATCCAGCCAGCCAAAGCTTTTTCCGATTCGTTGCCTGAATCATAGGCCGCGAGCATGGCTGCATGAGCCTCAGGTCGATGCTGATTGAGTTTGACTTTGGTTTGGACTTTGATCACCTTCATCTCAAAGGCCACGATGCCGTTCAACATAGGCAGGGTGTAGCTTACAGGAAGGCCCCGCCACTGCTGCGCATAGGCCGGTTCATGATCTGCAATCAATTGTTTCAAGAGGCCATCTTTGGCTTCTTCGCCTTCCAAAATTCGAACTTCAGCTTTGACATGTACGGCCACATAACTCCATGTGGGCACCCTGATCAAATCGGGATAGACAGCAGGCGACATGTAGGCTTGGGGCCCCATGAAGGTGAGAAGTACTTGCGGACGCTTGTGCAAAAAACCAGCGTGAGGATTACTTTTGGCAACATGTCCCAGCAGCAGATCTTGCTGGGCATCTGTTTCATGGGGCATTAACTTGATGGGAATATGGCTGATAAATGGAAAACCTTCATCATCGTTTGAAACCAAACTGGCCAATGGATTTTCCAGAATGATGCTTCTGGCATGCTCGGGATGATTGAACTGTTTGGGCAGATACATGAAAAAGTTAGAGGTTCAAAAGATTAAATATAGGTTCCAGCCAAGGTCAGAACCTTGCCACCTGTTCGCATCTTAAATCGAGCAACGCCAGCACTTCGAATCGTATTGACCCCTCCCAAATCCAATATTCTGATACCCCTTTCCCGAAGCTCTTCAATAGCGCGCCACAAAATCAAATGATGTGCATTCAATTCACGTCCTTGATCTGAGGTCCACCCCACTTGGTAGGTGGCCGCTTCGCCATGAATCAAAAACAGCATGGCAGCAATCCGATCCCGACCCAAATCGCCTCTGAGTGTCAAAATATTTTTTGTGGGTTGTTTGCGCGATTGAACATAGAGATCAAAAAAAGGAAGTGGCAATCCCTCAAGCTGCTTGTCAACCCTTTGTTTCATTTCATTGTCGAGCAGCCATCTGTACTGTCCTTCATTGGTGCCCACACGGTGGACCGTCATTTCGCTAGACTCGGCACTCACCAAGCTTGTTCGCCAGCGTCCTTCAAGTTGCGCTCTCGAGTCAGAAAGAGGCTGGGCAATGTCGAGCAAGACCGTTGACATGCCCGACATGATCCTTCGCATCGGGTGCAGGCCGTGGACTTGGCCCTCTGCAACTTCTGGCGTCACAGCCATGAAACGTATCCCAGTGAGCGGCAGTGTTTTCTTCAAGGCCTTGTAAACGAGAGATTCGACTTCTGGTGCCAAGGGCTTGGACCAAATGGGACCTCGCGTACAAAGGGCAACAGCGCCTAATTTGCCCCATTGTCTGACGATGAACTGCGCCTGAGCAACTTGTTGACCCTGATCCAAGACTCTGGCTCTGAGGACGGGCACCCCCAGTAATTTCAAACTTGAACCATAGTCCCACCCTTGTTGCAAAGCACCTGCCGAAGCCCGGTGAACCGCATCCCATTCAGCAAGGTCATGCGTGTCCCAATGCACTATCATTGGAGAACCTTTCTGATGAATGAAGTCAATAGCAATAGCATGCTGAAAAAATTCCTTGAAAAACGACGAGCCCAAACAGTCATGGGTTACAAGCTCAAAGAGCCTCGCCCCACTTGGTTGGCAGGATTTTGGGCCGCAATGTATTTTGGCTTGCCCTTTTTTCTTTTGACCATCCTTCTGGATATTGCCATTGAATGGTTCTCAGGCAAGTGTTATGGACTTTGGTGCTATTTTCAATGAAACTGTGACAATTTTTTGCTGAACGACTGATCAATGGTGCTCCATCAGGGCGCCAAACCCAGATTTTCGGTCCTGAATGCCGCAGGCCCTGAGAGCATGCCAGTAAGTGGCCGTATTGATGGCCAGGACCGGTTTCCCTAAAAACAGTTCAGCGGCGGCAGCCAGTCTGATCATCGACATGTTGGTACCCACTTGAACAATGGCGTCAACGTCATCACCATCCAACTCGCGAATGGCTTTTCTACAGATGTCGTCAGTGGTATGAGCAATGAGGACAGGACTTGGTCGCTGAAGGCAAATATCCCTGACCACAGTGAAACCGCAATCCTGATAAAACCTGCGAACTTGTTCATTGGCCACCTCAAAATAGGGTGAGACAAAAGCAATGCGTTTGACTTTCAATGTGTTGAGTGCGGCTTCAGTCGCAAAAGATCCACAAGAAACACCGACGCCCGCGCGCTCAGTCATCATTTTCAGATACTTTTCCGCGCCACTTCGGCCATTCCAGAACGTGGCAGCCGACATGCCCATCACCAAATAGTCCATTTCACAGGACCTGAGCACATCAACAGCGTCTAATGTGGCCGCATTGATATTTTCCACAAGTTGCAAAAATTGGGCATTGTCGTTGACGGGATTGTTCGGAATGGCGATCCGGCTGTAATGATTTGTCACACCAACAGGACGCAAATCATCAAAGTCAGGCTGCACCACCGTATTGGTAGAGGGGCCTAAAGTGCCCAGTTTTTTTCGATAACCCAAATGGTCAGCCATGGCCTATTTTCTCTGGTTAAGTTGATTGAAGGTAAGGCAAAAATTGGTCACGTGTCATGACGTCTGCATATTTTTGTTGAATGTCAAATAAATTAGCTTCATGGGGTTCGATGGCACGATCACCCACACAATCACCGATCACAATTGTTTTGAAATTGTGCTGCATGGCATCTACCGCAGTAGCGCGAACGCAACCACTTGTGGTGCAACCAACAATGACGGCGGTATCTGCACCCTTGAAGCGCAACCATTCTGCAAGCCCTGTATTAAAAAATGCGGAGGCTGTCTGTTTTCGCACCACCCTCTCGCCTGACTGTGGTTGAAGGACAGAAACAATTTGTGAACTGTCAGCAGACTCCGTCAGTTTTTGAAGAGGCTTAACACGCGAAGAAAAAATGTTGTGATCAGAACCATCTTCTGAAAATACCACCCGAGTATGTGCGATGGGCAGGTGATTTTGACGAAAAGCGGCAAGGAGAGGAATTGTTTCATTGACAGCTTGTTGAATGAGCGGCCCACCCAATTGATCGATGTCTACAAAACCATTGACAAAGTCAACAAGAATCAAGGCGCAATAACTCCCAACGCCCGAAAGACCTCCTAAACCTTGATGCTGATAAATTTCATCTCTGTTCACCGCGCCCTCCTAGAACTTGCTATTCAATGACTCAACATTTTCCGAATGCTTTCGGTCGAACTCAGACACCCAGTCAAAGCCCATCAGCTTCGAAAACTTTTCAAACTCAAATAAAGGTGTACGTGCATCCTGAGTAGAGCCTTTTTCTTTCAGTGTGGCGTAGACATTTTCAAAGGCAGCGGCTGCACTTAAAAAGGCGGATGCAGGGAAAATTGCCAAACCATAACCGATTGCCTTGAGTTCGTCATAACTCAAAACCGGTGTTCGACCGCCTTCAACCATGTTGGCCACAAGAGGTAAATCAAAGGCCTGACCGATGCGGTACATTTCCTCCTCACTTTCAGGACTTTCAATGAACAACAGATCGGCACCGGCTCGTGCATAGGCTTCTGCTCGACGCATGGCCTCGTCAAGACCCAAGGTGGTTCGTGCGTCTGTTCTAGCAATGATTAAAAAATTAGGATCGTTGCGAGTTTCTGCTGCTATTTTTATTTTCTCTACCATGGTCTCTACAGAAACAACACGTCGACCCAGCATGTGCCCACATTTTTTTGGGAACTCTTGGTCTTCAAGTTGAATCGCGCATGCACCAGACGTCTCATAGCCGCGCACTGTATGCATCACATTCAAATAGCCCCCATAGCCTGTATCGCCATCACATATCATGGGTGTGTCTGTGATGCTGGCAAACTGTGAAACCCTGTTGACCATATCGGCATAACTGGCCAAGCCGGCGTCTGGCAAACCCAGATAGGAAGCCACTGTGCCGTAGCCTGTCATGTAAAGCGCATCAAAACCCATGCGATCAGCCATTTTTGCTGAAATCATTTCAAAAATTCCGGGTGCAATCACCAAATTTCCTTTTTGGACTTTGGCACGAAGCAAAGCTCTTCGCTGTTGACCGGTCAGAGTGCTCAAACCATTGGCTGTCATAAGATGGCTTCGGCGCGTTCAAGCGCATTCAGCATCGAAGTTTGACGCAAATAGTTTTTGGCGGTGATGGGGTTTGCACAGATTGCCCTTAATTCGTCCTGGGTACGCTTGCGAACTAAAGGGTCACGTTCTTCAATTTCTTTTTTATTGCGAGCTGTGCTGGCGTTGATGTATTCAATGGCAATGGTTCGTCTTTGGCGTTCATACCTGTCCAGCAATTCGGGGGCAGCCCCTGTGTTGATGACTTCCAAAAGCTTGTGGCATAAATTCATGGCGTCATGAACACCGCCATTCATGCCCATTCCTCCAAGCGGATTGTTGATGTGTGCCGCATCTCCCATCAAGAATATTCGCCCTCGTCTGAATTGTTGGGCCACTCGTTGGTGTACTTTGTAGAGAGTCCGGTGAACGGTATCGTAAGCATGTGGTTGCGGCAGCAAACCTTGTAAACGACTTTCAACTGAAGCATCCCCCATCACCTCTTCATCTGATTCGTCTAATTTGGTGGGGAACAGTACACGCCAGGAAGTGGGCACACGCAAAAGTACACACCATTCATGCGGATCTGAACAGTAGTTCACATACGACAGCTTTGGCATGTGATTGGCAAATTCAAACTGAGTTGAAATGACCAAGAATCTTTCGGGATAAGTAAACCCTTCGAAATCGATACCCATGCTTCGCCGAACGGCACTCCATGCACCATCTGCACCCAATACATAATCACTTTGAATTTGATGGGGTGTTCCTTCCACCGACAATTGAGTGGTGGCGGATTCAGCTGTTTGATGGACAGATTCCACTTTGGCATTGAAAAGAATTTGCACGTGAGGCAACTTGGCAAGTTGTGCGCAGATCAAATTCGTCAATTTCCATTGCTCGCATTGGAGCCTAAAAGGGTGATCTGTATCGCCTTTCAACAAGCTCATATCAAACTCCGCAATGACACCCTCGTGACGATCGCGTTGTTGGGTGTACCGAGCAACCAGGCCTTGAGCAATTAGCTCTTGCGTCAAGCCAAAGCTGGCCAGCATGTCCAAAGTTGGGGGGTGAAATGTAGAAGCTCTTAAGTCCTGATTGAGGACGTCAGATGCCTCAACAACCGTGACCTTGATACCCGCTTGACCCAAAACCAGGGCGCTGACAAGCCCGACAGGTCCTGCACCCACAATCATCACATGCGTTTGTTTCACTTGAGCACCTCAGAACTTATTTAATCGACTCGAATATTGCCGTTTTTAATCACGGGCGTCCAAATTCTGTTTTCCTTCTGAATGAATTCAACAAACTTGTCTGAATTCAGAACCATGGGTGTCATGCCCACAATGGGATCTGACAAACGAGATTGCACCTCCGTAGTGTTCAAGATTTGGAGGAGTTCTTTTTCCAAACGGGCTGTAATGGCTTTAGGCGTCTGAGCAGGTGCGGAAATACCCAACCAAGAAACAGCCTGGACGCCTGGTGCCAGTTCTTCCAGCGTCGGTACATCGGGGTATGCTGGGCTTCTTTTTTCACTGGTGACAGCCAAGACTCTCACTTTGCCGGCTTTGACCAACTCTGAGGCGCTGGCCGTCAGCACCATGTCGAGACGACCTCCCAGCAAATCGGTGATCGCCTGAGCGGGTCCTTTGTAAGGGATGTGGGTCATGTTCAATCCCAATGTTTGTTTGAGCAGCTCAGCCGCCAAAAACCCCGAAGTACCGACACCTGCAGATGCGTAATTGACCGTCCCCGGTTTGGCTTTCACAGTCGCTAGCAATTCTTGCATGGACTTGGCAGGATGGTCAGACTTGACAATGACAAACTGGGGATAAACGCCAGCCAAAACAATGTGTTGAAAATCTTTAAGTGGATCGTAGGGAATCTTCGAATACATCAAAGGACCAGGGGAAATTGATGAATTGAAAGCTGCCAGTAAAGTGTAGCCATCTGGTGCCGATTTAGCGACATGATCAGTGCCCAGTGTGGATCCAGCACCCGGCCTGTTTTCAATGATGACAGGTTGTTTAAGCGAAAGGCTCAGACGTTCTGCAATCACGCGCAAGGCAACCTCGGCACCCGCACCAGGCGCGAAGGGCATGATCAATTTGATTTGTTGCGATGGATAACTTTGGGCCAACGCCGACATCAGCGTCAATGAAGTCAAAGCCAGAGTGAATGCAATTCGAAAAAGTCGCATTTGATCTTTCCTCAAAAAGAGGAAAGTCTAGCTTAAATGCGACGTTGAGAACACTGGGAATTTCCTAGTCTCATGACCTGTCGAAGACGAAATTCCGCCGTTAAATCTCAAGTTAAACCTACTCCGATCTCCCTATTTTTTTCAACTGGCCAGATAACTGCAAAAGTTTCGCAATTTTTTTTAAACCTCAGGGCTTTTTTCAAATTAACCATTAATTCATTAAGACAGCTCTCAAAATTCACGAAATTTTCATATTCACCTTTAAGAATAGATCAATGATTTTTTTTAAAAAGGTGTCTTTCATTAAACGTAGATTATTTTTGACTTCAATGGGTTCAGTGGCCGCCTTATCAGCCTGCGGTGGGAGCGAAAGCTTTTTGGTTCAAGGAACTGGCCCAAGCAGCAGTACAAAGCCTTACCTCACACCCATTCAATCCGGATTGCAATTCGCCTCTATCCTCACCACTGGTGATGCAGTAGGTTCGTATCGCATGGTCGGTATCCCCGACGGTTTAGGTGCCTATGACAACGGCAATGGTACTTTCACAGTTCTCATGGCACACGAATTAGGAAGCTCAGTGGGCATTGCACGCGCGCACGGCGGCAAAGGTGCTTTTGTGTCAGAGTGGGTGGTCGGCAAAAACACACTGGCAGTCGCTACGGGTGCAGATTTGATGAAGACCGTTTACTCCTATGTGGGCTCTACTTGGACAGAAACAGCCGCGGTCTCTTTCAATCGCTTTTGCTCTGCTGATCTACCAGTCTCCGGTGCTTTTTATAACAGCGCCTCAGGCAAAGGCTCTCAAGCCAGAATTTTCATGGTGGGTGAAGAAGCCGGTTCACCAACGGTCGCATGCAAAGGTTTAGGCATTGTCGCCACAGGTTCAGACAAGGGCAAAGCATATGTTCTTCCTTGGGCAACCGCAGTTAATTTGGGTTGGGAAAATCTCTTGGCCCACCCTAGTTCCGGCGATAAAACCATCGTCATGGGCAATTCAGACGGTGGCTTTAATGGTGTTTACCTCTATGTGGGCGCAAAGTCATCAACAGGCAATGAAATCGAAAAAGCGAGTTTATTGGGTGGCACCATGTACCGTGTTTTGGTGAACAACACATTGACTGAAACAACCGCTGCTGACGCTGGTTTGGGCTTGGTGAAGGACAGTGCCGCATTTACTTTGACAACAGATTTGACAACGTCCAATGGCGGCACTTATTTCTTACGCCCAGAAGACGGTGTTTGGGATGTAACCAACCCAAGTCGCTATTATTTTGTAACGACCAGCGGCGTAGACACTGCAAAAGATGCCAACCCCTTGGTCACCACTGTTAACGTTGGCCGTACACGTTTGTGGCGCTTGACTTTCACGGACATCACCAGCCCTGAAAAGGGTGGAAAAATTGAGATGATGCTGGACGGCACTGAGACCTTGACAGTCAACGGTCGTGTTCATGGCACGCAAATGTTTGACAACATGACCATGAGCAGCAATGGCGACATCATTTTGCAAGAAGACGTTGGCAACAACAGCCACAACGGTAAAATCTGGAAGTATGCTCCCAGTACAGACACTTTAAGCTTGTTGGCACAACACGACGAAGCGCTGTTTGGCGATTACTACACCAGCAAAACTGGCACTGTGACAGCGGATGAAGAGTCTTCAGGCGTGATTGAAGTCACCAACCTGTTAGGACGCAACGACGGCCGCACTTATTTCCTTATGGTTGACCAAGTGCATGCTGCCGCAACGGGCACCAATGCCACTGAATTGGTCGAAGGTGGTCAGTTGCTATTGATGTCTTACTGATGGACAGCATGCATGGCGAAATCCATGTATGCGGGTGAAAGAATTTGTCAAGCTTAGCTAGAATACCCCCGATATTTGGTCACCAACCGAGTATCGAGGGTTTCTGATGTGAATTGGTGTTATTCCCACTCAATAGTTACTCTAACAAAAATCCGTTATAAATCATATAGTTACAGTTGCCAAAAAGTTCGCGTGTAACTTTTGTGTAGCTTGACTGAGTTGGAACTGTTTTCAACAAAACAAAATCCTATTGTTTATCAATACTTAATTTTAACGCTGTTACACAGGTAGCAGAACTTAATTTACACAGAAAAAACTAGCAATCACCATTGCTTAGCGTGAAAGAGTACAAAGGATTTTTTCGAGTGTCAACGTAATAAAAGTCAAAGTTAAATAATTTTAAGGCATTACGAAACTCAGAATTTCTACAAAATTGCTGTTTAGCAGAGTTTTTTGACTTAGCTTGAACGTCCCGTGGAAGTGAAGAGGGATTAGAAATAATATGAACGTATTGAAAAAATACTTGCCCTTTTTCTTCTAAACAAGATGTAGCTTCCAAAACAGTAATGTTATCAATACGCATTGGCAAGCTGACGTTCATTTGTTTAGCCATTCCTAAACAAGTTTGTAACTTAGATTGAGCAAAGCTTAGTGTTGAGATAAAAAAGAGTGATAAAAATACAAAATATTTCATATAACTAAATCAATATTCGTGTTGATAAGTACGGCAATACTTACCATCTTTAACAATAAAATCAGCAAACTCATCATTACCAGTCGTAGTACAAGCAAAAGTCCAAACTGGTTTCCCAATTCTTCCGCTAAAACTAGTTCCTAAATCAGCACATCTTTCATATTTTGCTTTGACTTGTAAAGGAGTTGTGTAACACTCTTGTCCACATCCGCTAAGTGTAAAAAGAAAGCACAATAGTGTTGGATATGTTATTAGATTTTTAATCATATAAAAAGTCCTTTTTAGCTTAAGTTAAGCCAAACCATCAATGTATTCAGGAACTTCTCTGTAATTATTTTCGTTAGCAAAACTGTTAGCACAAGCCATTATCTTTTGTACAGTAGCATCTTCAGCGCCAATGCTATATTTGTCTTCCTTAAAACTATATTGCTCAGCACCCTTACTAATCTGCGTTATTTGCTTTAGAACGTAAAAGTCTTGTGTGTTATTTTTATTAAAGTTAACTAAGGTAAAGTAAAAAACATCACCCTTTTGTGTAAACACATCACGCCATAAAAAAAACAAACTGCCATCATCATCAGCATAGCAACTATTTTTATCAATATAAAGTGTAGAGCCTGAAGTTTTAAGAAACTCAAACCAATTTGAGTCCTTCTTAATTTGCTTCATTAGTATTTGTAAATTACCAGTGTTTACATTACTAACAGGTGAACTATTTGAATTTCCAAATAAATTACTTAAAAACCCCATATCAGCTCCTTTAGTTAAGCACTTAAAAAGTAACTCTTTTTGATACAATGAACAAGCTTGTCATTGTACAAGCTATTGACAGAAGACTGTGCCGTATGTAGAGTCAAATGTCAATACATACAACACACTAGGAGTGAAAAATGGCAACAGCAACTAAAACAACACGTACACGTAAAGCAAAGACAGCAGAAGAATTGAAAGCTGATATTGTTAAGGCACGTGCCGCACTAGCCGCTTTGGAGCAACGTGCTTACGCAGGCGAACTAGACGGACACGTACAAAAGTCAGCTATTGTTAAAGAGTTTATAGCTATACGCGAAAAAGTTAAAGGCGCTAGTGACGTAGCTATCTTAGCTAGCATTGGAAAAGCTGTTGGAATTAAGCGTGTTGAAGTAACAATTAAACCAGCCGTAACACGTAAGCCAAAAGCAAAGAAGTAATGGGTAATGGCTAAGCCATCTAAAAAATCTATTCAGCAACTAATTTATGAACAGAAACTTAAAATAGTTGAATTGGAGGATGAGTTAAGAACACAAACTTATCTAGAAACAATGCCTGAATATGGCCCAACATATAAGTATTGTTTCGCTACTTCTAATTTTACAATTCCACCTCCACAGCAAAGTATTGATAATTGGATAAGGGCTGTAATTAAGCATATGGGAACAAGAAGTTTTGGACACGGTGGTGCCCAAACTAAAGCTATGCTAATAAGTATTCCAGAATTTAAGACTGAAGAAGGTTTTGAAAAATGGCTGAGCTATACGTCTGAAAAATTAAGAAATAAAGCAAAACCGAGAAATCGTATTAAAGTTTAAGAAACTGAAAAGGAATTGATATGGGACTTTTTAACTCACTATTTGGCTCTAATAAAAATTCTTCTAAGTCTAATAAAGCCGAGTTGGATGAATGGACTTATGAAGGTGGAACTTACGATAAAGAAGCACTTAAAGTTAACGCACAAGAATCTAAAGCATTTTGGATAATGGGAATAGTGCTAATGACAACAACTAAAAAAGATAGCCAATCACTATCAAACAACGAAGGAATTAAGAAAACCTACAACTTAATATTAAGCCAATATCAATCTTTTAAGTCTTACTTAAATGGAGATAAAACAGCAACTAAAGCAGACTTTGAAAAATTCGTTGTTACTTGGAATGCTATAGATGGTGGAATTAATTTCCGTTCAGCTGACAAGTGGTCGCCGCATACAGTGGAACAATTATCACTAACTATGTTTGCTACGTATGATGGTGATAAAGAACTTTTTTTCGCCGAAACATTACCTTTCTTAGATAAATGGGCAATTAATTTTAGAGATGATGAAGTATGGACTTGGTTATCTGTTAAAGATTAATTAAGCCTTAAATTAACTCAATTGCTTTTCGCTTCATAGCGTCATTAACATCTATGTAGCATTGTGTAGTACTTATATTAGCGTGCCTCGCAATGCTTTGTAGCACCCTAACGCTAACTCCTTTGTCTGCTAAGTTTGTAATTGCTGTACGACGTGGACTATGGCTACTAGCACCATCAATGCCACAATTCCTAAACAAGTGGTGAAAATATTGGCATAACGTATTGCTGTTCCAACCTTCTTGTGGGCGCTTTTGTGAATAAAACAGCTTGTCCGTAATCGACTTGTACGGCACAACCTTAACGTAAGCCTGTAGCTCTTTGCGTAGCTTATCGCTAACAAATACAGTACCTGACTTGTTACCCTTAGTCTGTTCTGCTGTTAAGTAAATCTCTGCTTTAATCTTACCCTCCCCGTCCAATACGTCTGCGTAGCGCAAGCTAGCACACTCCTTAACACGTAGCGCGGCGTACAGCATAGTAGCAAACATAGCCCTATTTCGTTCTGCGTGTGCTCGTGTAGCTACGTAATCAAACACTCTACGTATTTCTTGCGGTGTTAGTGTTTTTGCTTGTTTAGACATTAGTGCTCTCCTTAAAGTAAGCTTTTCAATGTCTAAAGTGTATTTTCTTTGTTTCTTAAAGTCAGCCTCTTTTTTGTCAATTTGTGTCAAAGAAAAATCCTCAATGTTTACGCGAGGTTAGCGCGATTTAAGCTAATAAACAAAGATTTTATGAATTAGCTTTGGTTTTGTATTTATCGCAATTTTTTAGCTTATTATGATTTTTGGTAAAGCTTGTGTATAAGCCCTACAAGCTGTTTAAGCCCTATTCAGCTATCCAAGCTAAGCCTTATTGCTTTTAACCGCTTGTAGCTTGTTTTAGCAACAGATTAAGAGCGAAACGCTGTTTCGCTTGCGTATCGCTTTCGCTCTTCGCATTTTTCCTTTTTTTAATTAATTTAATAATTTATTAATTACTTTACTAGGAAGCACAAGCCACGCCCTGTTAAAGGACGTTGCTATAGCTAATCTAGTAACTTTACTGAGGATTAACAACTGATATACACACAACTTGATTAAACAAGAAAAGGTAGGTTTTGCTATCGCCTTTTATGTGCTTGCCTTACGCAACACACTCACAGCCTATATCAGAAGCTTTGTGGTGTGCTTATGGGTTAAATTGTGGCATTCCCATTCACTTTTAGCCTATACATTCGTACGTGCCTAAATTCATACATCTCTGTATTACCAACCTTTACAACATAGCAAACGTAACTACGCAATGGCGTGACATTTAAGGCATCCAACTATTAAATTGGGTAGTGCTATGAGGCTAACTATGAGAGAGTTAAATTGCTTACCGTCACACATCAGAACGGATTTTGCGGCACTATATCAGTCGGCGTGCTAACCTTTATATCTCATTTATACGTTTATTTATCTATAAACAAAGGAAAGAAGATTTTTTCTTCGTGGTTGCTCTTGTAAAAGTCTGAAGCTACAGTAAAAGTTCACTTAACAAAAGGAGTTTTACAATGTCAGTAATTGCTAAATTGAAGCTTGTAGCAAGTAAGCGTGAACGTTTTTTAAGCCCAACTGTAGCTCGTCGTCAAAAGCTAGCAGACAAATTGGAAGAACAGTTAGCACTTTGTACAGCACAAAAGAATGGCGAGATTTACGCACCAAAGCGCATTAAAACTGTGACTAATGCTGACGGTGAGCGTGTGCGTGTAGAAGCTACTAAGCGAGTTAAAGAGTGGTTTTGGACTACTAGTAACGGTAAGATTAACTTAGCTGTGCGCTATGGTAGCAAGACTTTGGAACTTGGCAAAGGCAAGAACGCTATTGAACTTAGCACAGGCGACGAGCTTATCGCTACCATTAGCTTGCTTAAAGAAGCTGTAATTGCTGGCGAATTGGACGATGCTATTGCCAATGCTAGCGATAAGTTACGTGCTGGCTTTGGAAAGTAAGTTACTTAAGGACTGGCTTTAATTGCCAGTCCAATCTTCTATGCTTAGCTAAATATATAAGAATAGGAGATTGGTATGCGAATTAACGAGATAACAGACGCACAAGGACAGTTGGAGTTACTACGTACAGTAATTGACAACACTTGGACAGCCATAGCACAGCAAGCGGAACAAGAGAAACGTGCGGAAGCAGAACGTAAGGCACAAGCTAAGCTTAAGCCACGTAGCCGTAAAGCTGTTAAAGCACCCTACGCTAGCCCCCCACCCCCACTTAAAAAACCTCAACCCTTAACAACTAATAAACCAACCCTCAACCCTACCCTAGCTAACCCTAACGCTGATAACACTATAAAGCCCATACGTAGCACAGCAAACCCTACGCATAGCCTACACCCTAACCATACCCAAGCAATGCCTCAAAATGCGTTTAATGTGCCAAAAGACGGGTATTTTGGTAAGAATATAGGTGCTACAGAAAAAGATGGTTATGGTGACGACAGGCATAGTAAAAATGGTATTGCTAGCCTAAAAAAATTACCGCGCAATTTTCAGCACCCAAGTACTTAAGCTTTTTGGGTGGTGATTTTTACTCGGTACCCCCAGTCCCTTTTTACTTTTTCCAAACGCTTAAAGTTTTATTAACAACAGCTTCTTTTATATAAAAATCAAAATCGTTGTCAGTTCCCAACTGTCCTTCTGTCAAATCAATCTCTAAACTTTGAGAAGTTTCATGTGCTTCCTTTACCGTCTCATATCGCTTAAAGTAATATTTTTTTACATCTTCATCATATTCTTCTATTAACGAAAGTGAATAGTAATATACAGATAGTATTTCGCAAGCGGCCACTCCCGTGAGTACAAAATTATTGCCGACTGGAATAACTAAATTAGGATATTTTTCCTTTATTTCATTCCTTCTATCGTTAAATTCGCATTGCTCATATGGCATACATCTGTATAAACTATAAAAATATTTGTTGAAGTCTTCATCACTACTTAGCTCTGCTTCTTGAGCTTTTGGAGATTTATATTCAAGTCCACAAAATTCTTCAGCATTTTCATATTTCATTTTGTACATTGCTAAGCCTTTCATTTCGGTACAAGTATTCCATTTACATATTCATAGTCAGCAAGCGCATTGCTAATCATCTTAGCTTCTGTTGTATGGTAATACGTTTTTTCGATTTGCGTAATACTTGTACCACACATCTCAGCAACACTAGCTATTGGTAATCCACTATTAACACGCTTAGTTATGAACGTATGTCTAAAACTATAAGGAACTATATTGCGTGCCTTAACGTTAGTTACTTTAGCCTTAATCAATATTTTATCGAAGTGATGTAGTATTGCTCTTGGTGTTATCGCTGTCTTATTAGTTGCTCTAAATATTAGCTCATCTATTACCAATTCGCGTCTATCTGCTTCCTTAACAGTTTCACCTTTTCTCTTTGCTTGTAGTGCTAATAATCTAAAAAAGTATCCATAATCTTTTACTACAAACTTTCTTGTATGCCCGACTTTACTTGTTTCTCCACGCACAGTTATCTTTACTAACTCAACCCTACGCTCTCTACTTTCCTTAACTTCCATCTCATATAAATCATTCCAAGTTAACTGTAGCTGTTCGCCACGTCTTAATCCTGTAATCATTGCTATGCCGATAAAGTATCCACACAATGCTTTTATTAAGTTTTGAGAATCATTAATGTTTTCTTCTGCTTCGTTAATGTATTCCCATAGCGCCTTATCTATAGCTATTATTTCGTTATCCTCAAATAAGCTACGCCTATTACTTTCCAACCCTCTGTCTTGCGCCTTTAGTTTTGGAAAATCTATTTGTCTAATGTTTACTAATTCTTTGCTATGTAACCACTTAATCATTGCGTTAATAGTGGTTTGTTCATTCTCTACGGTAGCTTGACTAGCACCTTTATCTTTGCTTTTAGTGCGCTCGTGATAGTAGTCATCACCGTCAGTTATCGCTAGTTCTTTTAGCTTTGTATCCTTACCAATAAACTTAAGCCAATGCTCTAAGTGTGTATTGATAGTTCCAAACCTACCCTCTTTAATCTTGTTACCAACTTGCTTTTGTTTCCACTCTAAATACAACTCTACGCCCTTAGCTGTAGTAATTGAGTAATAACTTTTACCCGCTAATTGGTTAGCCATAAGCTCGTGATAGTGTTGCTTAGCTAAATCTAATGCTGTGCTTTTGCTTGTAGTTTTAAGACTAAAACGAGCGTACTTATGCTCCTTAGTCAGCCACATACGGAATTGCCAATATTTGCCACGTGTGTATATAACAGCGTCGTCAAATATTGCTTCTTCGTTATCTTCAAACTTAGTTTTTTTTAGTGCCATTTGTGCTTAACGTGACTATAGTTTTGAGTAGCTACACGTTTGTGTAAGTTTCTGTGTAACTATAAATTCAAACGCTAATAAAAACAAGCACTTATTTGATTGTGCGAAACTTTTGTGTAAGTAAAATATCGTTATAAATCAACGACTTACAAATAAATCCTACTCCCACTCAATGGTCGCTGGTGGTTTGCTGCTCACGTCATAAGTCACACGGTTGATACCGCGAACCTCGTTGATGATGCGCCCGGATACTTTTTTGAGCAATGCATAGGGCAACTCGGCCCAGTCAGCGGTCATAAAGTCAGATGTCTGGACGGCACGCAAAGCTACCACGTATTCGTAAGTTCGGCCATCGCCCATCACGCCCACGCTCTTAACGGGCAAAAATACCGCAAAAGCTTGGCTGGTCAGGTCGTACCAAGACTTGCCTTTGTCATCGGTGAAGTTGCGCAGTTCTTCCATAAAGATGGCATCGGCACGGCGCAGTAAATCGGCGTATTCTTTTTTCACTTCGCCCAAAATGCGCACACCCAAACCGGGTCCAGGGAAAGGATGGCGATAGACCATTTCGCGTGGTAAGCCCAGCGCCACACCCAATTCACGCACTTCGTCTTTGAACAGTTCGCGCAAAGGTTCTAACAACTTCAAGCCCAATTGTTCAGGCAAGCCGCCTACATTGTGGTGGCTCTTGATGGTGACAGCCTTCTTGCTTTTGGCACCGCCGGACTCAATGACGTCAGGATAGATGGTGCCTTGTGCTAAGAAGCTAGCGCCCTTGTGACCACCTGCACCCGCTTTTAATTTCGCTGCTTCGTCTTTGAAAACATCGACAAACAAGCCGCCAATGATCTTGCGTTTATGCTCAGGTTCGCTCACGCCAGCCAACTTGCCTAGGAACAAATCACTGGCATTGACTCGAATCACCCGAGCATGCAATTGACCTTCGAACATTTCCATGACCATGTCGCCTTCATTGAGGCGCAGCAGGCCATGGTCAACAAAAACACAGGTGAGTTGAGCGCCAATGGCGCGGTGAATCAGAGCGGCGGCAACAGATGAATCGACACCCCCAGACAAGCCCAGAATGACTTCTTCATCCCCCACTTGTTCTCGAATCTTGGCAACCGCTTCCTCGATGTAGTTGCCCATGATCCAGTCGGGGCGGGCCTTGCAAATTTCGAGGACAAATCGGTTCAAAAGTGCTTGCCCTTGAAGTGTGTGTGTCACTTCAGGATGAAACTGCACTGCGTAAAAACGCCGAGCTTCGTCGGCCATTCCAGCAATGGGGCACGCAGGGGTTGAGGCCATGACTTTGAAACCTTCAGGCAACTGCGTTACTTTGTCGCCATGGCTCATCCAAACTTTGAGCATGCCATGACCATTAGCTGTGGCAAAGTCTTCAATGTCTTTCAGTAATTCTGTATGGCCGTGAGCACGGACTTCTGCGTAACCAAATTCACGGGTCTGCCCTGCTTCGACTTTGCCACCCAATTGTTCGGCCATGGTTTGCATGCCATAGCAAATGCCCAAAACAGGAATACCCAGTTGAAAAACCGCATCAGGCGCGCGATCGTCTACCTCATACACACTGGCATGAGAGCCTGACAAAATGATTCCCTTGAGGTTGCCGTCTTTGGCGTAATCACGAACCCAATCGTTGTTCACATCGCAGGGATGTACTTCACAAAAAACATGGGCTTCACGAACTCGGCGTGCAATGAGTTGTGTCACTTGAGAGCCAAAGTCGAGGATCAGAATTTTAGAATGCTGCATGGAAACTTGAGAGTCAATCAATGGTTTGTAACAAAGCGGAGCGCTGAATCAATCAGCGCGGTAGTTGGGCGCTTCTTTGGTAATTTGCACATCGTGTACGTGGCTTTCGCGAATCCCAGCTGCCGTAATTTCAACGAACTCAGCTTTATTTCGCATGTCTTCAATGGTGGGGCAACCACAGTAGCCCATGCTGGCACGCAAGCCACCCGCCATTTGGAACAGAATGGCCACCACAGAACCTTTGTAGGGAACACGGCCTTCAATGCCTTCGGGCACCAATTTATCAGCATTCGGATTGCCCGTGCTGGACTCTTGGAAGTACCGATCTGCGCTGCCTTGCTGCATGGCGCCAATACTGCCCATGCCGCGGTAGCTTTTGTAGCTGCGACCTTGGTACAAAATGATTTCACCAGGGGCTTCCTCAGTGCCTGCAAACATGCCGCCCATCATGACGGTGTTGGCACCTGCAGCAATGGCCTTGGCAATGTCGCCGCTGTAACGAATGCCACCGTCTGCAATCAGTGGCACACCTGTGCCTTGAAGCGCTGTGGCCACATTGTCGATGGCCATCACTTGGGGCACACCAACGCCTGCCACGATCCGGGTGGTACAAATGGAACCAGGGCCAATGCCCACTTTGACGGCATCGGCGCCGGCTTCAACCAAGGCCAAAGCTGCAGCACCCGTTGCAATGTTGCCGCCTATCACTTCAATGTGTGGGTAGTTTTTCTTAACCCAGCGAACGCGCTCAATCACGCCTTGGCTATGGCCATGGGCCGTGTCAACCACAATCGCGTCAACCCCTGCTTTGACCAAGGCTTCAACGCGGGCCTCAGTGCCCTCTCCTACGCCCACCGCGGCACCCACCAGAAGTCGGCCGGATGCATCTCGTGCTGCCAAAGGAAAATTCAACTGTTTGGTAATGTCTTTCACAGTGATCAAACCCAACAGCTCGAACGCATCGTTCACCACCAGCAATCGCTCCAGCTTGTATTTGTTCAAAAGCGCTTTGGCTTCTTCGGGGGTCGTGCCTTCTGGAACGGTGATCAAACGCTCTCGAGTCGTCATGATTTCGCTCACGGGTTGGTCGTAACGTGTTTCAAAGCGCATGTCACGACCGGTCACAATGCCCACCACTTTGCCGCCTTCGCAGACAGGAAAACCAGACACGCCCAGCTCGTCTGACAAGGCCATCACTTGGCGAACCTTGGTGTCGGGCGTGATAACCACAGGGTCACGCAACACACCAGATTCATAGCGCTTGACTTTGGCTACTTGGGCCGCCTGCTCCTGGGGAGTGAGGTTTTTGTGAACGATGCCAATGCCACCTTCTTGGGCAATGGCAATGGCCAATCGAGCTTCTGTCACAGTGTCCATGGCCGCTGAGATCAGGGGCAAGTTTAACCTAAGTTTGCGTGTGAATTGGGTGGAGAGTGACGTGTCCTTGGGCAGGACTTGAGAGTAGGCTGGCACCAACAAAACGTCGTCGAAGGTGAGTGCTTTACCGAGCAGGCGCATAGGAATAGCTCCAAAAAAAGGATTGTACCCTCGTCAAAGCATGCCGGCGAGCTTGAAATACGCCCCTTAATACCCAGCAACTGCCCCAATTCGGCGACGTGCAAAAAGCCCTGTTCGGCCTTTGCCTTGTCCCTTAAACCGTTGTTTTCGAGCAATTTTGGGGTCAACTAACAGTGAACGGTAAATTTCAAGTCGATCACCCTCCTTCAGAAGTTCATTCAAAGCCACTCGGCGCGACCAAATTCCTTGACCCTGAACGGGTCGCGCAGCAGCAGTGAATGCCTCCAAATAGGGCTTGAATTCTGCAGACGCTTTGAAGGCTTCAATGGCGTCTTGCACCCTGCTCCCAGGGACCAAGGTCAAACTCGCTTGAACCAATTGCCTTGGAGCGGGACTGAACAAGCAATGAATGATCATCGAACACTTTCGGAACCATAAATTTCTTCAGCACGTTTGACAAAAGCATCTACCAAACTGGCGGCTATTTTGTCAAAAACTGGGCCTACCACGGCAGACAGGGTGGGACTGGCAAATCCGTACTCAAGTGCCAGTGTCACCTTGCAGGCGCGTTGAGAGTTGTCCCCAACTGGATCAAAAGTCCAAGTACCCTCCAAATTTGAAAATGGCCCCTGGACCAGTTTCATGTGAACTTCATGATTTTCAACATGGGTGTTGTGTGTGACGAAGACTTGACTCACACCTGCCATGCCGATTCCTACTTCGGCGTCCATTTCGAGGCCGCTGAATTTGAGAACCTTGGATTTGTTACACCAAGGCAAGAAATGCATGTATTGATCAACATCCGTGACCAAACGAAACATTTCCTCTGGGGTGTACCAGATCAGGACGGATTTAAGGAGTTTCTTCATACAATAAGGCTTGTTCATGAGATTGTAATTTCTCAGAGCCCTCACTTGCAAATTCAAGCATCGCAAGCGCTTCTAATTTTTCATTCTTCATGGCCACGCCTCCCAAAAAAACCAAAGGACCCGGAAAATCAGGTCTTATCGCCGAAAACAAAAAAGCAGCATTTGACTACTTTTTTGAAGAGCGGCACGAATGCGGCATGGTTTTAGAAGGCTGGGAAGTCAAGGCCGTGCGCGAAGGAAAAGTGCAATTAACCGATGGTTACGTGGTCATACGCAACAAGGAAATGTTCATCATCGGGTGTCTGATTAACCCCTTGAAAACAGCCTCCACACACGTGAACCCTGAGGCCGCCCGCACACGCAAGTTGCTTCTCAAACGCGATGATATAGACCGTCTCACCAGCAAGGTAGAGCGAAAAGGATTCACGCTAGTGCCTGTCAATTTGCATTGGAAAGCAGGCTTCATCAAATGCGAGGTGGCTTTGGCCAAAGGCAAGGCTGAGCACGATAAAAGAGACACCATCAAAGACCGCGAAGGCAAGCGCGAAGTTGAACGCGCCATGAAAAGTCGAAACCGTTAAAAAAACGCTTTGAGCTTATGCCAAATGACGAAGCGGGTGGGCTTCAGGTGCCCAAGGACTGTTAAAAAACAGCGACCACTCTTCGTGGGAAACTTCAGACAATTTGCCATGCGCCCATTTCGGCCGATGATCCTTGTCAATGGCCAAGGCCCTGATACCCTCAACGGTCTCGCTTTGATCACGCAAATGGAAACAATGGTGAACCAAGTCTCGCTCCATGCGCAAGTCATCTGCCAAACCCATGCTTCTGGCTTTGCGAATCTGGGCCAGCACCACAGAGACCATGAGAGGAGAGGCCTTGTTCAAACTTACCAAGGTTTGGGCGGCCCAAGCCGAGTTGTCTTGCTCGAGTGCTGCCCAAATTTCTAAGGGGGTCGCGTGCGCAAAACATTTGTCGATGCCCGCTCTGTCTGGAAATTGAACAAGCTCAAGTTTTGTAAATTGACTTTGCAACCAGCGCTCTACTGCTTCGCCACTTTCAAAGGGTGTACTGAGCAAGGTTTTCCAAATCAAGGGCAAGCGTTGGACTTCAATCAAGCCATCTGCCAGACCGGCTTGAATGGCCATTGGACCATTGATCTTCTGTCCCGTGAGACCCAGGTATTCACCAATGTGACCAGGGCATCTGCTTAAGAAATAACCACCGCCGACGTCTGGAAATAAACCGATGTGCGTTTCGGGCATGGCCATCTGAGTTCGATCGGTCACGATGCGAACACTGGCACCCTGAGCAATGCCCATCCCACCGCCCATGACCACGCCATCCATGAAGGCAATGTAAGGCTTTGGATAGGTATGAATCAAATGATTCAAAGCGTATTCTTCCGTGAAAAAATCACCCAGAATTTTATCGCCAGCCAATGCTGCCTGGTGAAAGAATCGAATGTCTCCCCCCGCGCAAAAGTGTCCAAAAGCTTCTTCTTTGCCTTGCCCTCGAACCAACACTGCCAAGACCTGTGGGTTATTTTGAAATTCAAGCAAAGCATTTGTGAACAACCGGACCATGTCAAGCGAAAGTGCGTTCAAGGCCTTGGGCCGATTCAGAGTGATGCACCCTACTCTGCCTACCACTTGGTGTAATACGAAGGCTTCAGCAGGCGTACTGTTTTTCATGTCAGACATTGCGTTGTTTCCATCCAAACCATTCATTTGCAAACAAGGCAGCAATCACCATGCTGCCGCCAATCAAGACACTGAGGTGTGGTTCCTCATTGGCACCCCACCATGCCAGGGCAATGCCAAAAATAACTTCCAGCAAGGCCAGCAATGAAACCTCATGTGCTTTCAAAACACGTGCACAGACAACAGACAGCGTACACGGAATTGCCAATTGCACAATGCCCAATAAACCTAGCAAACCGATGTCGTGGGCATTTGCTTGGAAGGGCCAAGCCATTGGGAGGGTGAGAATGGCAGAAATAATGGCGCCCAACAAAACAGAAGGCACCAAGTCAATGGGTGTTCCCGCAGATTGGCTTTTTTGGGTCAAGTTCCACTGCGCAGCGCCTGCTAAGGGCACACACAAAGCAATCGTTGCACCCCATAGAAAATGAGGGTCGCCTAATTGCAACTGAGTCACAAACATCAGAGCAATGCCTGAACCCGCAAAGGCGATGGCCAACCAAGTTCTGAGCGGCAGTCGATGTGAAATAAACAACCAAGAACCCAATGCCGTCAGCAATGGGCCACAGGCTATTGTGATCAGTACATTGGCAACTGCAGTCAGGGTGAGGGCCATCATGAATGCTGTGAACATGATGCTCCAGCAGACACCAGAAAACCAGAAATAGCCGCTGCGCCAAGGCAATTTGGACCACACCCCCCTGCCTTGCCAAACAGTGAGAATGACCACAAGACCTAAAATTGTAAATGCACTGCGCCAAAAAGTGACTTCAAACCCTTTGGCTTGCTCAAGGTGTCTCGACACCACACCTGCAATGGACCACAAAGCAGTCACGAGCACCATGATGGTGACAGCGTGACCGTGTTTGAGTTTGAGCACGATAAAGAGTGCTTAGCACTGAAAATGAACTGTGCGCAAATTAAGCGCGACCAGCGCGCTTACGCTCATGCTCTTTCAAGAAACGTTTGCGCAGACGAACGCTTTTCGGCGTAATTTCAACCAACTCATCGTCGTCAATAAACTCAACGCCATATTCAAGCGTGAGGTCAATGGGCGGTGTGATTTTGATGGCGTCTTCTTTGCCAGACACCCGGAAGTTGGTGAGCTGTTTGGTGCGAGTAGCGTTCACCACCAAATCATTGTCTCGGCTGTGGATACCCACAATCATGCCTTCGTACACAGGGTCATTGGCTTTCACGAACATGCGGCCACGGTCGTCTAATTTGCCCAAAGCGTAGGTAAAAATTTCACCATCGTCCATGGAAATGAGGACGCCGTTTTTACGACCGCCAATTTCGCCCTTGTGCGCTTCGTAGCTGTCAAAGATGTTGGAAATCAAACCAGAGCCACGCGTCAAGTTCAAGAACTCATTGGTAAAGCCAATCAAACCACGGGCAGGAATGCGGTATTCCAATCGAACACGGCCACGTCCATCGGGTTCCATGTTCACGAGTTCGCCTTTGCGTTCGCCCAAGGCTTGCATCACGCCGCCTTGGTGGGTTTCCTCAATGTCGGCGGTGACCAATTCGATGGGCTCATGGCGTTCGCCATTGACGTCGCGATACACCACGCGCGGTTTCGACACAGCGAGCTCGTAACCTTCACGGCGCATGTTTTCCAACAAAATGGTCAAGTGCAATTCGCCGCGACCTGCCACATCAAAGATGCCTTCTTCATCGGTTTCTTTCACGCGCAATGCCACATTGTGTTGCAGTTCTTTTTGCAAACGATCCCAGATCTGACGGCTGGTCACGTACTTGCCTTCTCTTCCTGCCAAGGGACTGGTGTTCACGCAGAAATTCATGGTCAAAGTGGGCTCGTCAATATTGAGCATCGGCAATGGTGCGGGATTTAGAGGGTCTGTGACAGTGACACCAATGTTCAAATCGGCAATGCCATTGATGAGCACAATGTCCCCAGGCCCGGCCTCTGTTACTTGAACTCGGTCGAGTCCATGGAAAGTCAAAACTTGGTTAACGCGACCTTTGATGGCCGTGCCATCGGGACCTTCCATCATCAAAACGTCCATCATGGGCTTGATGGTGCCTTGGCTGATCCGACCAACGCCAATTCGACCCACAAAGGTTGAAAAATCAAGCGCAGAAATTTGCAATTGCAACGGCGCTTCGGGGTCACCTGCTTGTGGCGGCACATGTTTCAACACCGTGTTGAAAAGTGCTGACATGTCGGGGCCCCACTGCTCGCCAGGTGCGCCCTCTGTCAAAGAAGTCCAGCCGTTAATGCCAGAGGCATAAACCACTGGAAAATCCAGCTGTTCGTCAGTAGCGCCCAATTTGTCAAACAAGTCGAAGGCCTGATTCACCACTTTGTCAGGATTGGCACCAGGCTTGTCAACTTTGTTGACAACCACGATGGGCTTGAGGCCCAAGGCCAAAGCTTTTTTAGTCACGAAACGCGTTTGGGGCATAGGGCCTTCTTGCGCGTCAATGAGCAACACCACACCGTCCACCATGGACAATGCACGCTCCACTTCACCACCAAAGTCGGCGTGGCCGGGGGTGTCAACAATGTTGATGTGGGTGCCTTCCCAACTGACGGCGCAATTTTTGGCCAAGATGGTAATGCCGCGTTCACGTTCAATGGCGTTGTTGTCCATGACAGTGTCAACGATTTTTTCGTGGGCAGAAAAGGTACCCGACTGTCGAAGCAATTGGTCGACCATGGTGGTTTTACCATGGTCAACGTGGGCGATGATGGCAATGTTGCGGATTTGTTTTGTCATGCTAAGGTCTTCTCCAAAATTGATTGAATTTCTAGGGGGCTCAACAAGCGCCCCGGAATGAGTTCACCGGCTTTCACATGCGCGGAGCCAAGCAGCGCGCGAGGTGGTTCGCCGTACACAGCGACATGCAAGTTGTCGGGCCAATCGCCCCGACGGCGCACGCCGCTTAAGAATCTGCCCGCATCATCAGGGGGCAAGGTGACAGGGGTATGACCGTCGAGCAATGCATCGACAGGCAACAATCTATTTTCTCGTTCAGCTTCGGTCAAAGCTTCTAGCTCTTGCATACTGACGCATTGCTTGGCATCAAAGGGGCCTGTTTGAATACGGCGCAGAGCACTCAAGTGCCCGCATGTGCCTAGTGCAGTAGCAATGTCTTCACCCAAAGTTCGAATGTAGGTGCCTTTACTGCAAGTCACCGTGATTTTCAGGCGACGTTGCTTGTTTTCTGGCGCAAGCTCTTCTAAAGCCAAGGCATGAATCACAACGTGCCGAGCTTCCCTTTCGACTTCGATACCAGCACGCGCATAGTCATACAGGGCTTTACCATCTTTTTTCAATGCGCTGTACATGGGCGGGATTTGCTCAATCGGCCCAGTGAATTGAGTTTGAATTTCTTGCAACTGGGCAGTTGTGAAATTCACTGCCTTTTGTGAAATGACTTCACCTTCTAAATCACCTGTGCTGGTTTTGACACCCAAAACAGCAATGGCTTCGTAAGTTTTGTCAGCGTCTAAATGCAGTTGACTGAATTTGGTGGCAGCCCCAAAGCACAAAGGCAAGACACCTGTTGCCAATGGATCCAAAGTACCGGTGTGCCCTGCTTTCTCGGCGCGCAAAAGCCACTTTGCTTTTTGCAAAGCATCGTTACTCGACAAGTCGTATGGTTTGTCTAACAACAGCACCCCATGCACAGGGCGCCGTTGCACCCTGGTGCGTGGCGCGTTCATATTAGGCCTCGTCTTTAGAACGTGAAGCCACTGCCTTGGATATCAAGGCATTCATGTCTGATGCGCGCTCGGTGGTGCGATCAAAAATGAAATGAAGCGTGGGAACAGTGTGAATTTGCAGGCGCTTGAATAAGCCATTCCGCAGAAAACCAGCAGCAGCATTTAAACCTTCAGTGGCTTCCTCTGACTTGCCAGTGATGAGGCTGAAATACACCTTGGCGTGAGCATAATCGGGCGTCACCTCGACAGCATTCAGAGTAACCATGCCCACACGGGGATCTTTGAGCTCGCGCGCAATCAGCTCCGACAGATCCCTTTGAATCTGGTCGGCCACGCGGAATCCGCGATGGGCTGAGCTGGAAGGTTTGCGAGCCATGGTGATTTAATTGTCGTTCGACTGATTGAATTAAATCGTCCGAGCGATTTCTTTAACTTCAAAGAACTCCAGTTGGTCGCCCACTGCAATGTCGTTGTAGTTTTTGAGTTTGATACCGCACTCGAAGCCTTCTTTGACCTCGCGAACGTCGTCTTTGAGGCGTTTGAGTGAGTCGATGTCGCCAGTGTAAATAACCACGTTGTCGCGAAGCAAACGGAATTTGGAAGAACGGGTAACCTGTCCGGTGGTGACCATACAGCCTGCGACGGTTCCAATTTTGGATGCCACAAAAACGGTCCGAATTTCGGCCATGCCAATGACTTCTTCTTTTTGTTCAGGTGCCAACATGCCCGACATGGCGGCTTTCAGCTCATCGACAGCGTCATAAATAATGTTGTAGTAATTGATGCTGACGCCATTGCTTTCGGCTTGTTTGCGCGCACCGGCATCAGCACGCACATTAAAGCCAATGACGACGGCTTTCGAAGCGATGGCCAAATTGATATCGGACTCGCTGATACCGCCCACCGCAGCATAGACCAGTTGAACCTTGATTTCGTCGGTAGAAAGTTTGAGCAAGGAAGCGGCCAAGGCTTCTTGCGAACCCTGCACGTCTGCTTTGACAATGATGGGCAAAGTTTTGACTTCGCCAGCACTCATGTCTGTGAACATATTTTCCAATTTGGCGGCTTGCTGCTTGGCCAGTTTGGTGTTGCGGAATTTGCCAGCACGGTAAGTGGCAATTTCGCGGGCGCGACGTTCGTCATTGAGCACCATGAATTCGTCACCCGCTTGGGGCACCTCAGTCAAACCTTGAATTTCGACAGGAATAGAGGGCCCTGCCGATTTGATGGCTTTGCCATTTTCATCCAACATGGCGCGAACACGGCCAAATGTTTGACCCGCCAACACCACATCGCCTGTTGACAAAGTGCCCGACTGAACAAGAATAGTGGCCACAGGACCACGACCTTTGTCCAAACGCGCTTCAATGACCAGGCCTTTGGCGGCAGCAGCCACAGGCGCCCTCAGCTCAAGCACTTCAGCTTGCAACAAAACTTGCTCTAGCAAAGCATCTATACCAGCACCCGTTTTAGCGGAGACACCCACGAAAGGTGATTCACCACCAAATTCTTCTGGCACCACTTCTTCTGCCACCAACTCGCCTTTAACACGATCGAGGTTGGCATCAGGCTTGTCAATTTTGTTGATGGCCACAACGATGGGAACACCGGCAGCTTTGGCATGCTTGATGGCTTCTTTGGTTTGCGGCATCACACCGTCATCGGCTGCAACAACCAAAATGACGATGTCGGTGGCTTGTGCGCCACGTGCTCGCATGGCCGTAAACGCCTCGTGTCCTGGGGTGTCCAAGAAGGACACCATGCCACGCGCTGTTTCGACGTGATACGCACCAATGTGCTGCGTGATACCACCAGCCTCGCCAGAGGCTACTTTGGCACGTCGAATGTAGTCGAGCAATGAAGTTTTACCGTGATCGACGTGACCCATGACGGTCACCACCGGTGCACGGGGTAGCAATGGCGCATCGCTTTGCGACACTTCTTCGTCGGTGAATGCTTCAGGATCGTCCAACGCAGCAATCACGGCTTTGTGGCCTAACTCTTCCACCAAAATCATGGCAGTGTCTTGGTCCAAAGGCTGATTGATGGTGACCATCTGGCCCAGCTTCATCAATTGCTTGATCACTTCAGAAGCTTTGATGGCCATCTTGTGGGCCAACTCAGCTACGGTTATGGTTTCAGGTACATGCACTTCAATGACACGGGCTTCAACCGGTGCCGCTTGAACATGTTCTTCGCGATCGCGCTCATTGCCACGGCGATTTTTAGGACCACCGCGCCAGTTGTTGCGTCCGACACCGCCGCTTGAGTCACCGCGTGTGGGAATGGCTTTCTTTTTGGTCGCAGGATCGCCAGCCCAGCTGGATGACAGCTTGGCAGATTTAACTTCCTTGTTAACCCCTGGTGCTGCGTCTTTGGCGTCAACTGTTGCAGGAGCACGTTTTGCAGCAGTGCCTGGCGCTTGAGCCGGCTTGTGCAAGGTGCCTTTGGCTGCCTTGACATCGGGCTTAGGTACTTCTTTAGGCGGCGCCTTTTTGGCGGGTCCGCTCATCATGGCGCGTATAGCCTCAGCTTCAGCCAAGGCCAAGTTGCGACGTTTGTTTAAATCGAGTTCTCGCGCAGCTTCTTCAGCCACAATATCTTTTGCATCTTGTTCTGCCTGATCCTCGACTGCCTTTTTCAATGCAGTTTTTGCAACTTGAGCGCTTGTCTCGGCATGGACTCGTTCGGCCTCAGCCGATTGAGCGATGGCGGGATCAACTGGTTTAGATGCCGCATTGATGCTGTCGGCTTCTTCTTGAGCCGCCGCCGCTTTGGCACTTCGAACCGCAGCAGCTTCAGAAGCCGTTTGTTCCGGCGATTTCGCTACTTGAGAAGCGACAGCTTCTTGAGCTTTCAGCTCTTCGCGTTTAGCTAACTCTTTGGCTTCGCGTTCACGACGCTTTTCTGCCAAGGCTTCTTCTTGTCGACGTAACAACTCAGCTTGGCTGCGCGCTTCCTCTTCACGACGGGCCAACTCGGCAAGGTCAATGAGCGGTGCAACAGGCTCCTGGGCAACAGCAAGTGCAGAAGTCTCAGGCTCGTCATCACGCTTGATGAAGGTTCGTTTTTTTCGAACTTCCACTTGAATGGTGCGTGCTTTGCCGGTGGCATCAGCTTGCTTGATTTCACTTGTGGATTTTTTGACCAGCGTGATTTTTTTACGCTCAGCCGTGGCAGTGCCATGGCTTGTTTGTAAAAAACTGAGCAGCATTTGCTTATCAGCTTCAGACAGCGCATCAGTTGAAGCTGATTTTTCGACACCTGCAGAGCGCAATTGCTCGAGCAAGGTATCCGGTGATTTTTTAAGTTCGCTAGCGAACTCGGCGACGGTATTACTGGACATATGGGGTTCGTGCCTCCTTGATATTAGGCCTGACCAGTGAACCAATGTTCACGGGCTTTCATGATCAGAGCGGTGGCTTCACCTTCGGGCTGTCCGGTGATGTCGGTGAGTTCGTCGGTGGCCAAATCGGCCAGGTCATCTCGTGTATGAACGCCCGCTTCGGAAAGCTTGACGATCAACTCAGGCGTGAGGCCTTCTAAGTCACGCAAGTCTTGCGAAACATCTTCGACGCTTTCTTCGCGTGCAATATCAAGGGTTAACAATGCATCTTTGGCACGAGTCCGCAATTCATTGACTGTATCTTCATCAAAGCTTTCGATTTCAAGCATTTCTTGAATAGGGACATAAGCCACTTCTTCCAAGCTTGTGAAACCTTCTTCAATCAGAATGTCGGCAATCTCTTGGTCCACATCGAGTTTTTCCATGAACAAAGCACGGCTACCGGTGGTTTCATCCGCTTGTTTTTGCGCAGATTCAGCTGCGTCCATGATGTTGATTTTCCAACCAGTGAGATCAGAGGCCAAACGAACGTTTTGCCCGCCGCGTCCGATGGCGATGGCCAAATTTTCCTCGTCGACCACCACATCCATGGCGTGTTTTTCTTCGTCTACCACAATGGACTGAACATTGGCAGGGGCCAACGCACCAATGACAAACTGAGCTGGGTCTTCACTCCAAAGCACAATGTCGACTCGCTCACCCGCCAATTCATTGGTAACGCCATTGACGCGTGTTCCGCGAACACCTACGCAGGTGCCGATGGGGTCAACACGCTTGTCGTGTGACAACACAGCAATCTTGGCACGTGAGCCAGCATCGCGAGCGCAAGATTTGATTTCCAACAAGCCTTGCTCAATTTCTGGCACTTCTTGACGGAACAGTTCAATCATGAACTCAGGAGATGAACGTGACAAGATGATGGGTGCACCACGCAGAGTCAGGTCAACTTCCATGATCATGGCGCGAACACGGTCGCCATTTCTCAAATTTTCTTTTGGAATCATCTCACTGCGTCGCAGTCGACCTTCGACGCGGCCAGCTTCGACGATGATGTCCCCTTTGTCCATGCGTTTCACAGTGCCGACCAGAATTCTCTCGCCCCTCGCCATGAATTCGTTCAGCAACATTTCTCGTTCAGCGTCGCGAATTTTTTGCAGAATAACTTGTTTAGCGGCCATGGCACCAATGCGACCAATGGGCAATGAAGCCACACTCTCTTCAATGTATTCGTCGACTTCAATGTCTGAAATTTGTTCAATGGCTTCAAATAACAAAATTTCTTGGTCTGGCAATTGCAAACCAGCTTCATCTGGCACCACATGCCAACGACGGAAAGTTTCGTAGTTGCCACTGTCTCGATCGATGGCCACGCGAATATCGACGTCGCCTTCATAAAGTTTTTTGGTGGCTTGGGCCAAAGCAGATTCAACGGCACCAAACACGATGTCACGTTCTACGTTTTTTTCACGTGAGATGGCTTCAACCAACATCAACAGTTCGCGATTCATGTTACTTCTCTCCTATGTCTGTTTTGGACTTGCGCCCCTTGAAATCAACCACTGGCGCAAGTCGCGCCTCTCGCAATTCAAATAACTCAAAACTCAGTGCTTGCAATGGCACAAGCGGGCGATTTTTGCTTACGCGTGCACCAGGCTTTGGCTCAGGGGCCTCAGACCAAACAATTTGCCAGCCCTCGCCGACCTCTGCTTTTTCCAATGTTCCCCTGAACTTTTTTCGGGTTGCATTGACCAATCCTGAAGCAGCCTCTCCCAAAGGGGCCTTGAGCGTGATGTCAATGAGTTCACCTTCAAAACGCGCCAAATCACTTTCATTTTTCAAAGGCCGATCAATGCCTGGTGATGAAACCTCTAAGCGGCGGTATTCAACGCCATCGACTTCCAAAGCAAACATCAACTGACGATTGACCTTTTCACAGTCTTCCACTGTGACAAAAGGAATTTCAAAACGATCAACCCCTGCCTGCCATGGGTTATCAATGGTGATACGCAACAAACCACCGGCAGAGCGTTCAATCTCAACCAGCTCGTAGCCCAAACCGGCCACGGTTTCTTCAACAATCTGCTGCAATGCCACGCGAATCAGGTCTTTTCTATAGTGTTTAAGCCTAGATCAAGATGGGGTAAAAACCCTGCTCACTAATCGATCGGCCAAAAAAAACGAGCGGTGAAAACCCGCCCGTTTGGTCGTGAAGGAGGCATTCTAGCCCATAAATACTTGATTTGGAACGATTTTGTTTGAAAAAAGTAGGCGTCAAGCCCAGCTTTGATTGAGCTGAGGGACAGATGCAAGTAATGATTTGGTATACGAATTTTGGGGATTGTTCAAAATCTCCTCAGCATGGCCCATTTCAACAATTTGCCCCTCATGCATGACCGCTAACTTGTCTGCCAAATAAGAAACCACACCCATATTGTGTGTGACAAACAGATAGCTGACGCCCAAGACTTCTTGAAGCTCTTTCAACAAATTTAAGATTTGTGCTTGAACAGACACATCCAAGGCTGACGTCGGTTCATCACAAATGATCAAACTGGGCTTCACGGCCAATGCTCTGGCAATGGCAATACGCTGCCTTTGACCTCCCGAAAATTCGTGAGGGTAGCGCTCCAGTGCTTCAGGCAGCAAGCCTACTTGAGTCAACAGCAAGCTCAAATCATTCATGCGCTTGTCAGCATCCCATTCAGGATGCAAGCTTTTCATGCCTTCTTCCAAAATTTCTTGAACGCGCATTCGCGGGTTCAGTGAAGCGAAAGGATTTTGAAAAATAATTTGAATTTGCTTTCTGGCAACTGTCAAAGCTTGTCGATTGAGTTGGAACAAATCTTGACCCTGTAACAGCGCTTGACCTTGCACCTTTGTTTGCGGCGTTAACAACTGCAACAAGGCTTTGCCGATGCTCGTCTTGCCACAACCCGACTCACCCACCAGGGCCAGTGTCTGCCCTTTTTGAATGTCAAAACTCACTTGCTTCACAGCCTCAAATTGATGGCGCTGACTGAAAAATCCGCCACCAAGATAATAGGTCACAGACAGGTTTTTGACAGAGAGCAAGAGCGAGTGATCCGTTGAAACTTCATCAGCTCGTGCCAACAAGGGGGGCAAACTAAGCGATTGCAAACTCGCATCATTGGCACGAATACAGCGCACTTGGTGTGAGTCCGAGAGCAATTGCATGGCAATAGGTTTCTCGAAACACACCGGTTTTTGAAAGGGACAACGCGGAGCGAATCGACAGGCTTTGAATACCTGCGTCAGGGGGGGCACCGTGCCTTGAATGGCAGCCAATTGCCTGCCGCGCAAATCTGCGCCAGGCAAGGCTTGCAGGAGCAACTTGGCATAAGGATGAGAGGGATGCAAAAAGAAATCAGCTGCAGAAGCCACTTCTACAATTTGGCCTGCATACATGAGCGCAACTTGGTCTGCCATGCCACTGACAACAGCCAAGTCATGTGTGATCAGGAGCATGGCCATGCCGCGCTCCGTTTGAAGACTTTTCAGCAAGTCCAATATTTGAGCTTGAATGGTGACGTCTAGGGCCGTTGTCGGTTCATCGGCAATCAGAACATCGGGCTCCGCCGCCAAGGCAATCGCAATCATGACACGTTGCAACTGCCCCCCTGACAACTCAAAAGGATAGTTGCCCATTCGCCTCTCAGGTTCGGGCAAGCCTACTTTCATCAGCCATTCAACTGCTTTTGCCTGCGCATCGGACCTTTTCAAATCCGTGTGTTGCTGTATGACTTCCAAAATTTGATCGCCAATCGTCATCACAGGATTCAGGCTGGTAGACGGCTCTTGGAAAATAATGGAAATACGTCGCCCCCTGACCCTTCGCATTTGAATTTCACTCAGCTGAAAAACATCCACGTCCTTCAAATGGACTTGACCACTTTGAATCAATGCATTGTCTGGCAACAGACGAAGCAAGGCCAAAGCCGTCATTGATTTGCCACAACCAGACTCGCCAACAAGGGCAAAGGTTTGTCCACGTTGAATGCTCATGTTCAGCGCATCAACTGCACGCGCCATGCCAATTTCGGTTTGCAGTTCAACCTTTAAATTTTGCACACTCAACTGTTGCATCAGACAGCCCCTTCTGGTGAGGTCGATGAAACAGGCAAGGGCCGACGCAAGCGCGTTCGGGGGTCAAAAGCATCGCGAACGGCATCGGCCAAAAGATTGGCACTGAGGACAATCAAGAACATGAAGGTGAATGCGGTGGCCAATGTCCACCAAACCAAGGGCGTTGCAGCCAATTCTGAGCGGGCGGTGTTGATCATGACACCAAAGCTGGCAGTTTTTGGATCAACGCCTACACCCACATAAGAAAGAACGGCCTCCGCCAGAACAAAACTCGAGAATTGCATCACGGTGTTGATCAAAACCAAATGCATCAAATTAGGAATGACATGACGCCACAAGACGCGGGGCGTTGAAACGCCAAAAGCTTTTGCAGACTGAATGTATTCCAATTCACGGAGTTTCAAAGTCTCACCGCGCACCAATCGGCACAAGCCTGTGAATGAAGTGATCCCCAAGATCAAGCACAAGAAAAATAAACGCGCATCAGCACGCTCCAGAGAGGTCTCAAATACGCCTTGATTTTTGTCGATGAATACTTGCAACAACAGCACGGATGCTGCGATGAGCAAAACATCAGGAATGGATGCCAACAAGGTGTAGATGTATTGAATGACTTCGTCAACCCAGCCCCTGACATAGCCTGCGGTAACACCCAACACCAAAGCCAATGGCAGAACCACCAGTGTGGTTAAGCCACCAATGACGAGCGCAGTTCTGACACTTTTCAAGGCAAAAACCAGCACTGAATTACCGGTTCTGTCAGTTCCAAAAACATGGTAAAACTGAGACAACTGAGTGACCCAACACAGAACGAGGACCATCAGTGCAAAGGTAATGGCAATGGCACGCCATGGCCATTCAGTCCGTCCCTTGAACCATCGCTCAAGGCTTGTTGTCAGGGACTGATGAGAAACGATGGAAGCGACGACCACCCCAGTCACCATAGAAACCAAAATCAATGCAAGTCCCAGACCCAATGCATGCAGCGTTCTTAACCCAACATCGCTCGTCAACTCTTCCGAAGGATTTGACAAATGCTTGCCGCCAAATCGAAGTCTAGGGTAATCTCGAACCGATACACCCTCCCGATCAAATGTTTCCTTGCGAAAACCCACGGCAGCCAGAGGTTCTGAATAACTGCGCTCCCTGGCAGTGGTCAGTGGCTGCAAAACTTTGTCCAAAATGGAGTTGGCTTCCGACGCATACGACTGTGCTTGTCCAGCCACGGGGGGCAAAGCCTCTTTGTAGTGAACCGAGTCAGCCAAAGCCACCACCAAGAAAAAGCCTAAGACCATGCTGCTGACCATGGCCACAGGCCTTTGCAGGGCCAAGCGCCACGACATTCGAAGATTGCGGTCGGTCCTCAAATGCCAAACGTACCAAACCCCAAAAGCCAAGATGGCATAGACAAACAAATCGGTGAAAAGAAAAACAGCTTGCATTTTGTTGTTACTTCAAACGGATGCGAGGATCTGCCAAGGTGTAACTGATGTCCGTCAATATCAAGCCAATGATGTACAAGAAAGAACCGATAAAAACCATGGCGCGCACGATGGCAAAGTCTTGGCCAGAGATGGCTTCAATCAGATAACTGCCCAGACCCGGAATGGCAAAAAAAGATTCCGTGATCAAGCTGCCCATGAACAGCAAGGGGATGACTGCCACTGAAGCGCTCAAAATAGGGATCAATGCATTGCGCAAAACATGAACCAGCAACACCCTGGCCTCGGACAAGCCTTTGGACCGTGCTGTCCGCACATAATCCTTACCGATCTCCTCCATGAAAAGCGTTCGGTTAAAACGAACCTCCCCCCCCAGTCTGGCCAAGATGCCCACAGCAATCGGCAAAAAAAGGAAACGCCAAGCATCCAAACCTGGTTCAAAGCCTGAAACAGGCATGATTTGAAGCACCCGTGAAAACATGAACTGCCCCATCACAATGAAGAACAGCGACGAGATAGACATCAAGACCACGCAAAGCACGGTCCCCCAGAAATCCAAATATGTCGCTCTGAAAAATGCCAAACCCAGCGCCAACACAATGGATATACCCAGGCCCACCACAAAGGTGGGAAGCGCCAAGGCAAGAGAAGGTCCTGCTCTTCGAACAATTTCAGACGCGATATCACGGCCACTGTCTGCGCGTCCAAAATCAAAAGCGAACATGCGCAGTGAGCTGTCCACAAACAACGTGTGGCTTAACTTCGCAACACCCTGCGCCTGCTCATTGAAGAATAAAGGCCTGTCGTAGCCCCGTTCAGCCTTCCATTTTTGAATGGCATCTGCGGTCACGCGTTTACCGCCCAATTGCATGCGCGCCATGTCTTCTGGGGTATTGACCTTGAAGAAAAGAACAAAGGTGAGTAAATTGATACCAATCAAGATGGCAAAACCATAAGCCAATTTTCTAGTCAAAAAATTAAACATCAGAAACTCCTTGTGACCTTGGACTCACTGGCCACAGCGCGTTGAGTTTGCCTTCTGTGCCAAGCTAGCCAGGCAGGCCAGGCCAATGCCAACAACAGAATTGGAAACGCAATGACGGGCCACCAAATGGCTTGATTCCACTCCATGATTTTGCGTGTGCGCAATGCCGAATCAATTTTCAAATAGGGCAAATTGTCACGGATGATGTTGGAAGGCTTGCCGTTGCCGACCCATTGGTGATAGGCACCGCCAAATTCTTCCGACCATCCATAAAGCAAGGGCATTTCATCTTGCATGATGTCGATCATTTTGCGGATCAGTGCAGCACGTTCGGCGGTGTCGTCCAAATCTTTCATGCGGTCGAACAATTGATCAAACGCCGGTATCGCAAAGTTACTGGCGTTTTCACCATCAAATTTGGCTTTGGCATTGGGGCCGTACAACAAGAACAAGAAATTTTCGGGGTCAGGATAGTCTGCCAACCAACCCCAGAAGAAAAACTGCGAAGAACCCTTTCTCATCTTGTCCTGAAAACGGTTGTAGTCGGTATTTCGAATTTCAACTTGGATGTTCAGTTTCGCAAACTGCTTGGCCACCCAGTCGAGCCTGGCTTTGTAGCCAGGGCCCACACCTTGCGTATCGTAGTTCAGGACCAAGGGTCGACCTGTTTTTTCGTCTCGACCATTGGGATAGCCTGCTTCAGAGAGCAACTTCCGAGCAACGTCAATTGACTTGCGCGTGTATTTTCCATCGCTGGACATGTCGTAGACCACAGAATTGGGCTTTGACAGTTTGTTACCAAACAAACCAGGCACCACCACACTGTGATTCACTTGTGCTCGATCGTCCTCAAAAATAGACACATACTCCTCAAAGTCAAACGCGATGGCCAAAGCTTGACGCAATTTTTTGTTGCGAATCCGGTCTTCGGGCGTTTGGCCCATTCCGACCACGGGATCAAGCCAGTTAAAACCAAAATGCCAAAAACCCACTTGAATGGTGCTTGGCAATTGAATTTTTCTTTCTAACAATTCCTTGGAACGCCCCGTTCCGTCTTGAATTGAAACTTGGTAGCCAATGCCGGGCTCTCCTCTTTCCAATTGTGGAATATCGTAATAGCCTTGGATGAATTTGGTCGCGACGGATGTTCCCTCTTTTTCAATCACAGAGACCAATTTGTCAACAAAGGGCGTCGGCTTGCCACAGTCCTTGAGAAGCCCTTTGGCTTCATCGCCAGCCTCCCCTTCGCAGGGATAAGGAACACCCCGGTAATTTGGATTGCGAACCAACTCCATTCGAGCGTTTGGGATGTACTCTGTCAGCATGTAAGGTCCCGTGCCCACCGGCCATGTGTCTGGATTCAGGTTACGTCGTGACATACCCTCTTGAGCATAAAACGCATCCACCTCCCAGGGGATGGGCGCAAAGAAGGTCATGGCCAACCAATATTTAAATTGAGGGTACTTGCCGATCACACGGATTCTCAAAGTATGGGCGTCAATCACTTCGACCCCAGGTAAATCATGCGCCCGAAAATCTAGCCACGGCAAGTGTCCAAACACGCCAAGCTCTTTTGCAGATTTACCTGCTTTTAAGCTTTCGTTGAAGGACTTGATTTTCTTGCCGTAATCCGTCAAGCCCACAATTTTTTCAGAAAGAAAACCAAACGAAGGTGATTTGATTCGCGGCGTGGCCAAGCGTTTGATGGCATAGGCGTAATCTTCGGCCACAAGTTCGCGCGTGCCCATCAATTCGAAATCGTAGGGACGACGTTTTCCGTCTATTTCAGACTCTTTCAAAGACAAATACCGAGACTGTCCTTCGGGTGTTTTGGCAAATGCTGGATGGGGCTGATAAAGAATGCCTGGCTGAATTTTGAGCTCAAAGACACTTTCTGAAATTTGGTCTGCAGGGGTCTGCGCCGGCACTTCCTGACCCGCTTGACCCAAAAATTTCACCTTGGGCATTTCTGTCAATGTCCGGGGTTCCAATTCATAAGGACGCTTCAAATAGTGATATTTCAGGGGTGGTTCATAAACGGCATAAGTCCATGGCGTCTCATTGTTGCTGTACGACGAGGTGGAATCTAAGTGCTTGGGAGATTCTGAAAAGGAACTGAAAAGGACATTTTCAGACAGTAGTTGCTTGGAAACCGGCTGATTGGTGACCTGGTCACATCCCTGCAAAAGCATGCTCACGGAGATGAACAGGGGCACAAAACTAATTTTGCGAAATTGAAAAATCACTTTTGGGATCCTTTGAACTCATTTGTCCTCAATGTAACCCACACCTCTGATTCGCAGAAGGACAGTTTTTAATTTGTAATTTATATGCACTTAAATATAAATATTTACTTAAACAGTAAAACTAAAGAAATCATAAATTTGTTGTTAATAAGAGAAAAATCAGCCAAATAAGTTGTCAAATTTATCAGTTTCACTAAATTGACATGTTCATCAATGGATCCCTAGGTTGAATCATGCAATTCACGTTAAGCCCCCTCAATTTGGCAGTGGTTTCATGCTGCCTTGCTTTCACCGCAATGCCAAAAGCTGTCATGGCTCAAAACGTACAGTCCATTGAAGTGACGGGTTCGCGACTGAAACGGACAGAGATTGAATCATCAGCGCCCCTTCAAGTGATCACACGATCTGAAATTGAAGCAACAGGCAAGCTGACCATTTCTGAAGTTTTGCAGGCCTTGCCAACTAACAACAACGGCAGTGTGCCCACCAGTTTCGGGAATGGTTTTGCTGCGGGCGGCTCGGGTATTTCATTGCGTGGAATGTCCGTGAACTCGACATTGATTCTGGTGAACGGCCGTCGCATGGCACCCTATGGACTTGCCGACGATGGTCAGCGAAATTTCGTTGACCTCAGTTCCATTCCTTTGGACTTGGTGGACCGCGTTGAAATTCTGAAAGATGGTGCCTCTGCCGTTTATGGCTCAGACGCCATCGCTGGCGTTGTGAACATCATTTTGCGAAAAGATTTCAATGGCTTCATTGGCAGTGCCAGTGCAGGCAGCTCACGGTACGGAGATAGCAACTCCACACGCGCATCCTTAACCAAAGGGTTTGGCAAGTTGAGCGAAGATGGCTACAACGGCTTCATCAACCTTGAAGCCAGTCATCAAGATGCATTGAACATAAGTGATCGTGCTGGACAACGTGATTTCATTGGCTTAGCTAACCCATTCAACGACAATTCTCTGACCAAAATTCGGGGGTATGCAGTTTCCGCGACTTCCGCTTCTGCAAGCCCGACTGGCTGGGCTCGCGCTGTCACTGCACCCTGGGGAACAACGGCAGTCGCTGGCTCCTCCTATCTTCAAATGGGCTCAGCTTGCGTGAGCAACCCCTCCAACGCAACACTCTCGCCTTACAACTCACGTTCCGCTTGCCTTTGGAACATCATGGATTACACAATGATCCAGCCCAAAGAAGACAAGGTGAACTTATTTGCCAGGGGCACGTTCAGTTTGTCTGGCGACACTCAGCTTTATGGCGAGGCTGGCGTATTCAACTCCAAGGTCAGCACCATCTACACACCAAGCTCGGTTTCTGGTATCTGGGCGAACCCATCAACCAACAAAGTGATGGACAACACTTACATCACAATGGGACCGAATCATCCTGACAATCCAACACAAGGTTCGAACTCGCGACTGCGATACGTCACCGCTGATCTTGGCGGCAGAAACAGCAATTACGACACCACCGTTGCGAGACTGTTGGGTGGCGTGAAAGGCATCTCCGGTGGATGGGATTACGATGCTGGCTACCTTTACACGCAAAGCGAAACCAAAATTGAAAGAATCGGTTATGTGGTCAACAGCGCACTTCAAGCGCTTTTGAATGGTACCAACTATAACGGTGTCAACTATGGCTCCTACTACCGTCTTGGCACTAATGCTGGCTTGAACACAGCTGCCCTACGTTCCGCAATTGCCCCCCTGCTTTTCAACAGTACGAAGAACTCCGTCACAGCCATTGACTTCAAAGCTTCACGTGATCTCATGCCGCTTCCAGGCGGCGCCTTAGGCGTGGCTGTGGGTGCTGAATATCGCCAAGAAAAGTTATCCAGCCCACCGACACCCTATACGGATGTGGGCGATATTGTTGGTTTGGGTTATTCCGCATTTAACCAATCACGAAATGTGACAGCCGCTTACGCTGAATTGAATGCGCCAGTCAGCAAGGCACTCGAACTGAATGCTGCCATTCGCAGCGACCAATACTCAGATTGGGGAAATGCCACAACACCAAAGTTCGGTGCGAAATGGAAAGTCTCCGACCCCCTCATGTTAAGAGCATCTTATGCTGAAGGTTATCGCGCCCCTGGCGCAGGTGAAAGCGGCAAGAGCCGTGTTTCTGCCTACACCTATGTCGCCGATCCCGTGCGTTGCCCTGGTGGATCAGTTCCCTTGGATGGCGCTTTACCGGTCGATTGCAACAACCAAATTGTGGCCTTCTCATCGGGCAATCCAAACATCAAACCCGAAAAATCACAAAGCTGGAACTTGGGCATGGTCTTAGAAGCCAGCAAAGAACTGAACGTCTCTGTTGATTTCTGGCAAATCACCAGAACCAATGAAATTCTAGGCGTCGATCCTCAATCTGTATTGAACAATCCTGCAGGCTATCCAACCGCAGAAATCATTCGCGATGCGTCAACTGCTCTTCCAGGCCTTGCAAATTCTGGCGCTCTCTTGGCCGTCATGGCCCCGTATGACAATGGCCCAAAGACCAAGACCAATGGCGTTGACATTGACATGCGCTATCGTTTTCCAGCCATGGAAAATGGTGTGAAACTGTTCGGTCGTTTTGACCTCTCCTACATCAACTCATTCTCGCGTTTGAACCCCGATGGCACGCTTTATAACTATGCAGGCACTTATGGCCCAACGGCGCTGTCTAGTTCAGCTGGAATGCCCAAGTCACGTGCAGTCCTTGATTTGACTGCTCAAAAAGGAGACTTTTCTTTAACGGGTCGCTTGAACTACACCAGCGGCATCAAGCAAATTGAAAGCTTAGAAGACCCAGGATGCTTGTCTCACTATGCCGACGGTACAAGTTTTTATGGCAGTTGCCGAGTCCCAGCTTTTTCAACCATCGACTTGTTCGGACGCTATCAATATGACAAGAGCTTGGAGTTAACAGCTTCCATTCAAAACTTGTTTGACCGAGTTGCACCCTTTGACAGCGTGGCCTCCTATGGCGCAACAGGCTTCAACCCAAGTTATGCCATGATGGGCGCATTGGGGCGCTACATCCGAATTGGTGCGAAATACAAGTTCAATTGAACTTTCTTCCGTCTCAAAAAAGCCCGCTTCTGCGGGCTTTTTTGAAGCGCTTGATTTGTGGGAGGTTGAAGGGCAAGTCATAATTGAGGCTTCAACATCCGATCCACATTTCTAAATCCAAGAACATGAGCTTTCTTCAAGGTAAAAAAATCCTCATCACAGGCGTTTTGTCTAACCGATCGATTGCCTATGGCATTGCCAAGGCATGTCATGCGCAAGGCGCTGAACTGGCCTTCAGTTACGTTGGAGAGAGATTCAAAGATCGCATCACAGAATTCGCTGCAGATTTCAATTCAAATCTCATCTTTGATTGCGATGTCGGCGACGATGATCAAATTGACAAACTGTTCAAAGATTTGTCGGTGCATTGGCCTCAGTTTGATGGCTTCGTCCACAGCATTGGTTACGCACCAAGAGAAGCCATTGCAGGCGATTTCATTGAAGGCCTTAGCAGAGAAGGCTTCAAAATTGCCCACGACATCAGTGCCTACAGTTTTCCAGCCATGGCCAAAGCAGCCTTGCCTTATCTGCGCGAGGACTCAGCGCTCTTAACGCTCACCTACCTGGGTGCCCTCAAGGTTGTCCCCAACTACAACACCATGGGACTGGCCAAGGCTTCATTGGAAGCGTCTGTCAGATATTTGGCCGACTCTTTAGGTTACAAGAAAATCCGCGTCAACGGCATTAGCGCAGGCCCAATCAAAACCCTGGCCGCCAGCGGCATCAAAGACTTTGGCAAAATTTTGAGTGCCGTCGCATCGGCATCGCCCATTCGCCGTAACGTCACCATCGAAGATGTAGGCAATACAGCTGCCTTTCTATTGAGCAATCTGTCGTCCGGCATTTCAGCCGAAATTGTTTATGTCGACGGTGGTTTCAGTCATGTAGTGGGCGGCATTGCTGAGGCTTGAAGCTCCAACCCTTGCGGAGGAACTCAGGACTGAACGCAATCAGCGTAATAACGCGTTACGCCATCCTCCCCCTTCTCTTCTACCAAGCCATGAATGTCGGTTTCAAAACCTGGGCATTGCATGTTGAATTCCCGAGAAAATTTGAGGTAGTCCACAATTTTCTTATTGAACACTTCACCAGGCACTAGCAAGGGGATGCCGGGCGGATAAGGCGTGACCAAACCAACAGTGATGCGCCCTTCCAAATTGTCGATAGGCACACGCTCTGTTTTACGGCGAGCAATTTGCGCATATGCATCGGCCGGCGTCATTGCGGGCGTGAGGTCTGACAAATACATGTCTGTGGTGAGTCGTGCAATGTCGTATTTGGCATACAGCGTGTGAATGTGCTGACACAAATCACGCAAGCCCATTCGCTCATACTTTGGCTGTTTTTGACAGAACTCGGGCATGATGCGCCACATCGGCTGGTTGCGGTCGTAGTCGTCTTTGAATTGTTGGAGTGCGGTCAGCAATGAGTTCCATCGACCTTTGGTTATGCCAATGGTGAACATGATAAAGAAACTGTAGAGACCCGTTTTTTCTACCACCACACCATGTTCAGTGAGAAACTTGGTGAGCACTGAGGCCGGTATGCCTTCCTTGTCAAACTTTCCGTCCAAATTCAAACCTGGCGTCACAAGGGTCGCTTTGATGGGGTCGAGCATGTTGAAGCCATCGGCCATTTGACCGAAGCCATGCCACTTGCTGCCCTTTTTGCGTGAGTCGCTGCGAATAATCCAATCTTCGGCGCGGCCAATGCCCTCTTCCACCAAGTTTTCGGGGCCCCAAACCTTGAACCACCAATCCTTGCCATATTCGGCATCCACCTTGCGCATCGCACGTCGGAAGTCCAGAGCCTCTGCAATACTTTCTTCCACCAAGGCAGTGCCTCCCGGCGGCTCCATCATGGCGGCAGCCACATCGCAGCTCGCAATAATGCTGTACTGCGGGCTGGTGCTGGTGTGCATCAAATAAGCTTCATTGAACAGGTGCCGGTCAAGCTTGGTATTTTGCGAATCCTGGATGAGCACGTGGCTGGCTTGGCTGATGCCAGCCAACAACTTGTGAATGGATTGGGTGGCGTACACCACGGAATGTTTGGGGCGTGCCCTTTTTTTCCCCATGGCGTGATAGGTGCCATAGAAAGGATGGAACGCAGCGTGAGGCAACCATGCCTCGTCAAAATGCAGATTTTCTACATAGCCGTCAAGCATGCCCTTGATGGTTTCAGTGTTGTACAAAACACCGTCGTAAGTAGACTGCGTCAGCGTCATGACACGCGGCTTGACCTTCTTCGCATCAACACCCTTCAACAAAGGGTTGGCCCTGATCTTGGCCTGAATATTCGCGACTTCAAACTCACTTTGAGGAATTGGGCCAATGATGCCGTAGTGGTTGCGGGTTGGCTTCAGGAAAACTGGAATTGCACCCGTCATGATGATGGCGTGCAATATCGATTTGTGGCAGTTGCGATCGACCACCACCACATCCCCTGGTGCAACGGTATGGTGCCAAACCATTTTGTTGGATGTGCTGGTTCCGTTGGTCACAAAGAAACAATGGTCAGCATTGAAAATGCGCGCTGCATTTCTTTCACTTTCCCCGATGGCGCCGTTGTGGTCCAACAATTGACCTAATTCTTCCACCGCATTGCAGACGTCGGCACGCAACATGTTTTCGCCATAAAACTGGTGGTACATCTGACCCACTGGGCTCTTTAAGAAAGCAACGCCACCTGAATGTCCGGGGCAATGCCATGAGTAAGAACCATCTTCAGCGTAGTCCAACAAGGCTTTGAAGAATGGCGGTTGAACACCCTCTAAATAACTCTTGGCTTCTCGAATGATGTGACGTGCCACAAATTCAGGCGTGTCTTCAAACATGTGTATGAAGCCATGGAGCTCGCGCAAAATATCGTTCGGAATATGGCGTGAGGTTTTGGTTTCACCGTAAATGTAAATAGGGACATCGGCATTCTTGCGACGAACCTCCTCAATGAAGGCACGCAAACTCAACACGGCAGGATCAAGATCGGGACCAGGCGTGAACTCTTCATCGTCAATCGACAAAATGAAGGCGCTAGCGCGAGACTGTTGTTGCGCAAACTGAGAGAGGTCGCCATAACTGGTGACCCCCAAAACCTCAAAACCTTCAGTTTCAATGGCTTGCGCCAATGCACGGATACCCAAGCCCGAGGTGTTTTCAGAGCGGTAGTCTTCGTCGATGATGACAATTGGAAAACGGAATTTCATAAGGCCGACCTTGGGTCAAATAAAAAGGAAACAAGGGCGAAGTGTAATGAATATTCATGACAATTTACCGGTCACGCCTGAAGAATCTAACGACCCGATGCTATACTTTCTGGCTCGGAGCGGTGGATGAGTGGTTTAAGTCGCACGCCTGGAAAGCGTGTGTGGGTTTATCCCCACCGCGGGTTCGAATCCCGCCTGCTCCGCCAAATTCAAAACCCCGCTAGAGCCTTGTTTTAGCGGGGTTTTCCATTTCAGAATGCCATCCCTTCGGCGCCTAGGATTCCATTGAGATGAGCCATTTCAGCAGCCCACTGTTTCAAATACCCGGTTATCGGCGCATGTGGCTGTCCATTTTGTTCAGCAACCTAGGGGGCCAAATTTCCCTGCTGGCTTTGCCTCTCACTGCGGTTTTTTTGTTAGATGCCACCCCTACCCAAATGGGCTTGCTCACTGCCATGGAGATTGCGCCCTTTGTAATTCTGAGCTTGCCTGGCGGTGTGTTGATCGATCGGATGCAAAAACTGCCCCTCTACATTGCTGGTGAAATAGTCATGGGGTGCACATTGCTGACCATTCCACTGGCTTGGGCCTTGGGGCTGCTAAGCATGCCCCTCATGTATGTCGTCAGCTTTGCTTTGGGCACTGTTCACACCCTGGCCGGATCAGCCTCCCAAATCGTGCTGACACAACTTGTAGGCCGAGACAAATTGGTGCAAGCCTATTCGCAAAACGCCATTGCTGGGTCACTCGCCGAAGTTTTGGGGCCTGGCATGGCGGGTCTTCTCATTCGTTTGTTCGGAGCGCCTTTGGCCTTGGTGATGAATGCCTTCCTGCTCATTGGCTCCGTGTTGATGCTCAAAGGCATTCACATTCACGAGGTCGTTCCACCGCGGTCAACTTGGAAAGATCGTTCCTTTCGCGAGGACTTGATGAAAGGCCTGAACTTCGTCAAATCTCAAAAAATGTTGCTTGAAATGGCGGCAACGGTCGGGGCTTGGCAGTTCTTTGCCCAACTGGCGTTGACGGTTCAAATCATTTTTGCTGTCAAGGACTTGGGGCTCAATGAAACAAGCGTCGCCCTGAGTTTTGTGGCATTGGGGTTGGGATCAGTTTTGGGCGGATTGGCGGGTCCCAAGATTTCAAAACGAATCGGTCTAGGTCAAGCCATGATATTGGGGATTGCCATCACAGGCATCGGCTGGGTCAGTTTGCTGGCATTGGAGGGCTTGTTGCCCGGCATTGTTTTGTTTTCTTGGATGCTGATTTGTTTCAGTTGGGGCGCCACCTTGTTGTTTGTCAATTTTTTATCATTGAGACAGTCCTTCACGCCGACTGATTTGCTGGGACGAATGACCACCACCATGCGTTGGCTCATCTTGTTGCCAGCCGGACCTGGCGCCCTGCTGGGCGGATGGATGGCCGAGCATTGGGGAATGCGAAGCCCCTTGCTGAGTGCAGGCATTGGCACCTTGTGCGTGGCCTTTGTGGCTTACAGAAGACCCTATTTAAAAGCGCTTCGAAAACTTCCTGAAATGAAGCCCAGTTGATGAACTCCAATTAACTCTTCAGTTCTGAATGAAATTGAGGCACGGCAGCTAAAAGGGTTTGGGTATAAGCGTGTTTCGGATTCGCATAAAGACTTGCAGAATCCCCCTGCTCCACCACCTGACCTTGATGCATGACGAGCAAAGTGTCGGCCATGTAACGCACCACTTCGAGATCGTGTGAGATGAACAAATAACTCAAGCCTAAATCTTTTTGTAAATCTTGAAGCAAGTTCAAAACTTGTGCCTGTACGGAGACATCCAAGGCCGAGACCGCTTCATCCAGTACCATGAGATCGGGTGACAAAGACAAGGCACGGGCAATGGCAATGCGCTGCCTTTGGCCTCCAGAAAATTCGAAGGGGTAGCGTTTCAAAGCCGAAGAGGGCATGCCGACTTTGTCCAAGAGTGCCAAGGCTAATTTTTCTCTGGCGGCATTATTGGCCCCAATACCATGGAGTTGCAAAGGCTCCATCAAAATTTCACCCACGGTAAAACGAGGATTCAAAGAAGCGTAGGGATTTTGAAACACAATTTGGATGCGCCGTTTGTACTTGGCAAATTCCTTCTGGCTCAAGGCCAGTAAATTTTGACCCTCAAAAAACACTTTGCCTGCGGTCGCCGCATGCAGACGCAAGAGACACAATCCGACCGTGGTTTTACCAGAACCAGATTCACCCACCAAGCCAACTGTTTGACCCCGTTCAAGCTTGAAGCTGACATCGTCCACCGCGACAAAGTCATCCTTTTTGAAACCAAAACCCATTCGGGGAAAAACTTTGCGCAATCCCTGAACTTCAAGCAGCGCATGGCCAGCGCTTTGAATGGCAGAAGGGCCTTTCAGTCGATCCATAGAAGTCGTCTCAGCCGCAATTTGTGGATCATTCTGACCGTGCTTGAGCATCCAATCCTCGATGGTTAACAAACGCTTGCCAAGGCGCGCCTGACTGGGTCTGCAACTGAGCAGGGCTTTGGTGTAAGGGTCTTGAGGCTGGTTGAAAATCGCTCTCACAGGGCCGGCTTCTCGGACACGACCATTTCGCATCACAACGGCATGGTCAGCCACTTCACTGACCAGACCCAAATCGTGCGTGATGAACAGCATCGCCATGCGTCTGCGTTCTTTGAGTTCGGCCAAGAGCAACATGATTTGACGTTGAACCGTCACATCCAGCGCGGTGGTCGGTTCGTCAGCAATCAGCAACTCAGGTTCGCAAGCCAATGCCATGGCAATCATGACGCGTTGTTGCTGCCCACCCGACAATTCATGCGGATAGGCATTCACTCGTTTGTGAGGTTCTGGAATACCCACTTCTTCTAGCAATTCAATGGCCCTGACCCACGCGGCTTTTCGATTGAGTTTGCGATGAACTCGCAGCATTTCTGCCAATTGAAAACCCGCGCTGTACACTGGGTTCAGGGAGCTCATGGGGTCCTGAAAAATCATTGCAATGCGCGAACCGCGAATCAACTGCCACTCAGGACCAGACAGTGTCAGTAAGGATCGGTTGTCGTATTCAATTTTTGAGTGCAAGGCAAGCTTGGCACTTTGAGAGGGTAGCAATCCCATGATGGCCAAGGCGCTGACGGATTTTCCGCTCCCTGACTCACCAACCAAGGCCACTGTGCGTTCTCGCGGAATGACAAAGGAGACTTCCTCAACCGCGCGAACAGGGGCTTTTGAAGCACTGATGAAATCTACGGTGAGGTTCTTCACTTCCAGCAAATTGTCCGAAATGCTGGCAATGGGCGGTGGGTATCTGCGAGAAGCCATCAGTGAATCACTTTCGGATCGAGCGCATCACGCAGTGAATCTGTGAGCAGTGACAAGGCCGTGACAAACACTGACATGGCCACCGTGGCCGACAATAACTGCCACCATTTTCCCACCAATAAATCATTTTGCGCCTCGGTCAACATGGTGCCCCAAGAGACACCATCGACAGGCACACCAAAGCCTAAAAATGACAATATCACTTCCGCCTTGATACAAGAAACTGTCAGCAAAGAAAATTGAACCAAGATGACGTGGCTCACGTTGGGCAAAATGTGCACGAACATGCGCCGGGTGTCTGAGGCCCCAATGGCATCGGCTGCACGAACATAATCGCGATCTCGATGCTTGAGGTATTCACCGCGCATTAAACGGTAGGTCCCCGTCCATCCTGTTGCACCCAAAATGAGCACAACCGCCACCGTTCCTTTGGTGTTCAGAACTGCCGCAATGGCCAAGATCAACAGGATGCTAGGGATGGCATGAAAAACGTTGTAGACCCAATTGGTTAAATCATCGATCCAACCACCATACCAACCCGAGACAGCACCGAGACTTGCACCAATCAAAATGGCCATCGAAGCGGCGGCCAGTCCAACCAAGATACTGGTTTCTGCACCCTTGATGGTTTTCGCCAACACATCCCTGCCCCATTTGTCTGCGCCCATGGGCAAGTGAGTTGCCAATGCATTGATTTTTTCGCCCGCAGGCTTCACCGCTTTTTGTGCCAATTCCCACTGCGCACCGATGGGGTCAAGCACATCCGTGGGCGTAGGTTCATACAACACCAGTTCTGGACGTGGTGCATCAATACCACTTGAAGGTGGATGCTCTAAAGCCCACGAAGGGGGCGCATGGCCCACTGCCATTTCCTTCTCCCAATCACGGGCCAAATTTCCCGCCAGCGTAGTCAAAACCAGCAATAAGCTCAGCATGACAAGCAGTGCACTGACAACACCGACCCTGTCCGATTTGAATCGACGCCACGCCAACGACCAAGCCGTATCGTTTGTCATTTCAATTGAATCCTTGGATCCGTGAAGCGATAAAGTACATCACCGATTAAATTAAACACCATGGTGGCAATGGCCACATACACCGTGGCAGCCTTGATGACTGGAAAGTCACTTCGCTCAACGGCCAAAATGATCTCGCGACCAATGCCAGGTATACCAAAAAAACGCTCCAATAAAAAAGCGCCCAACAGCAAGCCTGGCAAATTGGAGATGACAAATGTGATCACTGGAATCAAGGCATTGCGCAGCACATGAACAAACATCACCCGGGCTTCTGACAAACCTTTGGCGCGCGCCGTCCTCACATAGTCTTGATCTACTTCATCCAGCACAAAACTCCTGAACAAGCGCGTGTGGGGTGCAATGCTAACCAACAAACCTAGCAAAATAGGCAGCGGCGCATAGGTGCTGATGTTTTTCCAGAAATCCTCGCTCCAACCTTGAACAGGAAACAATCCCATTCGGTAAGCCAATACATATTGGCCCAAAATAATGAAGACCAAAATACTGACAGACATGAGTCCCGTAAAAATCACCATGACCCATCGGTCAATCGAGGTCCCCCTTAACCAAGCCAAACCAATGGCCAGTACCAGAGCAATCAGAGTTTCAATCACCAACAAAGGTGCCATCAATGTGAGGGACGCCGGCAAGCGTGTAGCAAAAATATGGCCGACCGATTCACCTGTGGTCCAACTGTTGCCAAAATTAAACGTCAGCACCTGTTTGACAAAAATCCAGAGCTGAACTGTGATGGACTGATCAAGGCCCAGCTCGGAGCGAATACTGTCAATCTGCTCTTGATTTGAAAATAGCCCCGCCAAAACATAGGCAGGATCACCACCGATCCAATTGAAAAGTACAAACACCAGCAAAATCACACCCGCAAGCGTGGGAATCATTTGCCAAAGACGGCGCAGGATATAAGCACTCACAGTATTGCCCTTCCCTTATGGTTTCTGAATGTCATAGTAAATCCAGTCGCCCAAAATAAGAGGATGTTTGCGGTAACCTTCCAAACGCTGATGACTTAGTCGTGTTGCAATGCCGGTCGAACTGAGCCCCAAAACACCATTGACCTCCATGATGCGGTACATGTTGTGCAACACGTGTGTGCGCTCAGGGCCATCGGGCAATCGTTTTAACTGTTCAAAATAGGCGTCGTATTCTGCATTTTCAAAACATGCGTAATTGTTTTGACCAATGGTTTTAGAATAAAGCAACTTCATCACAAATTCAGCTTCTGATGATCGCGTCCAACCCAGCGACCATGAGGGGATGGCGCATTGTTTGCCCTGTTTGAGCATCTCAGGAAACTTGTCTTTTTTCACTTTCAAACGAATGCCCAATCGGTCCATTGATTTTTTCCAAAGTTCATCGCGTTCGCGATCAAGCGACGATGTCGAAGAATAGATCGTCAAGACCAAGGGCTTGCCATCGGGGTGCGTGCGAAAACCTTTGATGTCTTTTTTGTAGCCAAACTGATCTAACAAAGCATTCGCGGAGAGGGGGCTGAATCGAACACTGCTTTTGTACTCTGGATCATGTCCCGCAATCACGGGAGAGACCATTTGTTGAGCTTTGATGGCTTGTCCTTTGCGGATGACCCTGATTTCTTCATCCACATCAAAGCCCATGATGATGGCGCGTCGCAAAGCAATTTTCTCAGGTGTATAACCGCCAATGACGGGGTCTTTCATATTGAAAAATTGATAGCGAATGTCGGGTTCCACACTGCGGTACATTCGCACACCCTGTGCGATCCAAGATGATAGCAATTCATTTTTAGCATTCAGCGCTTTTTCAATGAAGGATGGCGGTACGGCCACCGCATCAATTTCTTTGCCGCTGAAAGCCAGCCACATGGATTGCGGCTCCTCAATGATGCTCACTTCCACGCGACCGATTTGAGGCATTTTTCTGCCTTCCATGAGATTGGCAATGCGCAACTCCGTAAGGCTGTTGGACGATGGCTTGAATGACCAAACAAAGCCGGGAAACTCGGGGTTGGCTTTCAGGATGATTTTGGAACCTCTGACCCATTTGTCCAAGATGTAGGGTCCGGTCCCAACAGGACGTCCCATGATGCCTTCAAACCCATAATGCTCAACAAGTTCGCGCGCCATGCCTGCCGCATAAGGATTGGTGAGCAGAGACAAAAAATTACGATCGGCTTGATTGAGATGAATGACCAAGGTGTATCTGTCCGAAGCGTAAATACCGGGGTGTTTTTGATCGTAATCAAATCGACCACTGGCTGCGGCTTTTTTCCGAGCGTCTGCGAAGCCTAAAATTTTGTCATCCAGATCAGAAACCTGGGGACTGCGATTTTTGGGATCCGCATGGCGCAGCAAGGTGTAAACAAAATCAGCAGCTGTGAGTTCTCTGCGGAGGCCTTTGAAGACCTCATCCGGGGTGAAATAAATACCCTTTTTGATCTTGAAGGTGTAGGTCTTGCCATCCTTGGAAATTTCTGGAAGATCTTGCGCAGCATCAGGAACCAAGCGTGTTGGCATGGCCATCCAGTCATACGTGATCAAGGGCTGGAAAATGGCCGCGGTGATGGTGTTGGAGTAAAGGTCATTCACTCGGACAGGGTCGAAGCCTGTCTCAGGCGCCGGGAATGCAATGCGCAAAACCTTGTCAGGATCGGCCGGATTCAGCTTGACATGCGTCTCGGCATGGACCCCCGTGAGTTGGACAAATAAGAGGAACAACGCGCAAACGAGCCCTAAAGCTTTCAAGGGCAAGTTGGCGAATCCTTTTGATCCTTCGGGGTTGATCATCAGTTGTGTCAGCTTTTTAGAAGCGCAGCGGCAGGAACCGACAGGTCGTGTCTGTGAATGGTGAAACCCAATTGTGTGTAATGTTTCCATCGTTGTCTAGCGCTGGCTTTGTCTGTTTCTTGAGGCCCCACCACCTCAATCAAGCGAGCCACACCCTTGAAATCGGGAGGGGGTAACTCGCTCAAACTCAAAATTGCGTCAAGTTTGGGTGTGGCTGTGAGTTCTGCCCATTCAGGGGACAGCAAAACACTCGAAAGTTTCACCTGATGGGGAGGGTCTGAAAGCTGACAATGGGAAACGAAATCGGAAGGTTTGAGCTGCCACAAAGTCTGGCCTAATTTGTTGATCAGCTCTTCAGGCCCCAAAACACCCACCCTTTTGCCCTGAGCACTGGCCTTTCGGAGCAAACGACAAAGGTAAGTGTCTTTGTCGGGTGAGTTGAAATGAAAGTCGACTTGAAGCATGGTCATCAGCAGGTTTATTTTCCGATTTTCTGAGCTGCAGTCTTTGAACTGGGTGAAACTTGTTGGGACAACAAATAGTGCAACAGCAAACCTACAGGTCTGCCTGTGGACCCTTTGGCAGCCCCACCTTTCCAAGCAGTGCCCGCAATGTCCAAATGTGCCCAAGGGTATTTTTTGGCAAATCGGTGCAAGAACTTAGCAGCGGTGATGGCACCGCCAGCTCGCCCTCCCACATTGGCCACATCGGCAAAATTGCTTTTGAGTGACTCCGCGTAATCTTCGTCGAGCGGCATCCGCCAGCACAGATCCATGGCTTCCTCACCCGCTTGACTCAGTGCCGAAGCCAATCCATCCTCTGTGGCAAACATGCCAGAGCGAATGGCACCCAACGCAATGACGCAGGCGCCCGTGAGCGTGGCAATGTCGATCACAGCCTTAGGCTTAAAGCGCTCCGCATACGTCAATGCATCACACAAAATAAGTCGTCCCTCGGCATCGGTGTTCAAAATTTCGATGGTTTGACCACTCATGCTGGTGACCACATCACCCGGTTTGACGGCCATGCCATCGGGCATGTTTTCACAAGAGGGAATCAAACCCACCACATTGACCTTGGGTTGCAACACACTCAATGATTTGAAGACGCCCAAGACGCTGGCAGCACCCCCCATGTCAAACTTCATTTCATCCATTTCTGAGGCTGGTTTGATGGAAATACCGCCAGTATCAAACGTGATGCCCTTGCCCACCAAGACGATGGGGGCTTCTGTTTTGGGGGCACCTTGGTACTTCAAAACAATGAAACGCAAAGGTTCCGCAGAACCTTGTGCAACAGACATGAAAGAGCCCATTCCTAACTTGGCCACGTCTTTGGGGCCTAAAATATCACAGGTGATTTTTTGGCTTTTGGCCAAGCTTTGCGCGGCTTTACCCAACAGGGTGGGCGTGGCGTGATTGGCTGGCCGGTTGGCCCACTCCTTGGCGAACTCTATGCCCTGAGCCATGGCTGTTGCTGCCGTGAAGGCACTCTTCAATTCGGCGTTGACATTTTGAACACCCAATGTCACTTGCGTGAGCTTGCGTGGATTAGGCTTTGAAAGGGTCGTTGCATAGGCATAGGTGCCATCGGCCATGGCCATGACCGCAGCTTGGACGGACTGTCGGCTGGTGAGACCAGCGAATACCAGCGTTGATTTGGTGGTGCCAGCTGCTTTCATCGAAGCCACCACCCCTGCCAGTCCAATCTTCACATCAGCCGCACGGCCTTCTCCAATGCCCACCAAGCTGAGTTTTGAAGCGCTTACGCCTGAAAGAGCGTAGGCATGCAAGGTCTTGCCGGCTTTGCTGGAGAAATCTTTGGCCTTCAAAGCCTTCTCAAGCAAAAGAGAAATGGGGTCTTTGCCAGCTTGAAATTGGTCAGAAATGAGGACAATCAAGTGGTCTGAGGGAGACTTTGCTGCCGCAGTGAGTGAAAGTGATTTAAATTCGAAGTTCATAATTGAGATTTTCCTGCTAACAATGTTATTCCATTCTTCCATTCGAAAAGACTTGGCTCGAAGTTTCGGCGCCACAGTCGTGGTTTTGGCCACAATTGTGATGACCATCATTTTGATCCGAACTTTAGGCCAGGCCACCAGAGGGTCTGTCAATCCCTCAGAAGTGATGTTGGTGATGGGCTTGACCGTGATTGGGCACCTGACCACCATTTTGACATTGAGTTTATTCATCGCTGTGGTCTCAACACTGTCACGCATGTACGCGGACAGTGAAATGGTCATCTGGTTTTCCAGCGGAAATGGTCTGATGTCCTTCAGCCAACCTCTGTTCCGATTCGCATGGCCCATTTTGTTGGGAATCGCCCTGCTGGCCCTGTTTGTATGGCCTTGGAGCAATCAACAAATTCAAGAATTAAAAGATCGATTCGACCAACGCAACGACATTGAACGCGTGGCACCTGGTCAATTTCAAGAATCAGCTGGGGGCAAGCGGGTATTTTTCATCGACAAAGACAGTCCCGACAAGCAAACAGGCCGGCATGTTTTTGTGTCAAGTTTGGAGGGGTCCATCGAAACGGTCACCACGGCCCAACAAGGACAAATTGAATGGCAAAAAGGGGAGCGCTTTCTGAGTCTTCAACAGGGCCAGCAAATGCTGAGGAACCACGAAACTGGCGGCGTTCGGATCACCGAATTCAAAGATTATCAATTGCTGATTGACCCCAATGCCAAGTTGGTTACAACCGACACACAAAGTCGAATGATCAGCACACTGGGCTTGCTGAAAGACCCTAGCAATGTGAATTTGGGCGAATTGTCATGGCGAATTGGCTTGGCTTTTGCAGCCTTTAACTTGATGATCATGGGTCTGGCTGTGGCCAGTGTGAACCCCAGAGTTGGCAAAAGCTATCACTTGGCAGTCGCATTATTTTGTTTTGTTGCTTACTACAACATGGTCAATGTGGGTCAAAACTGGATTGCATCAGGCAGAACCACATTGCCTTTTTTCATGCTCACATTGCATGGCGGCGCTGCTTTCTTGGCTCTTTTTTGGCTCAGCATTCGCCATTTCAATTTAACTTGGCGAAGCCTTTTGCCCACATCGCAAATTATGACCGGGCGACCTAGCGCATGAAAACCATCCGACGTTTAATTCACGGTGAAATTATCCGGGCGGTCAGTTTTGTTGCCCTGGGATTCTTAGCGCTTTTTGTCTTTTTTGATTTGGTTGATCAACTTCAAAACCTCAGTAAAAATAAATTTCAAGGCTATCAATTGCAACATGCGCTCATGTACGTGGCCTTGCTCATGCCCAATCATTTGTATGAGTTGTTGCCAATTTCCGTTTTGATTGGCAGTATTTTTGTCATGGCCAGGTTTGCTCAAAGCTCTGAATTCACCATCCTGCGAACAGGTGGCTTGGGGCCATGGCGAGCTCTTCAAACCTTGTTTCAGCTGGGCCTGTTGTTTGTGGCTGTCACCTTTTTATTTGGTGACTACATTTCTCCGTGGTCCGACCGACAGGCGCAACTTCTGAAAGCGCACTACCAAGGACAAATTACGGTGGGCCAAACAGGTGCGTGGTTGAGGGAGAAGCAAGCGCGCTCTCAATTTGCAGTGAATGTCAGATCCATGAGCAGCTCGGGGCAACTCGAAAATATTCGCATCAGCGAGTTTGACGGTGAAGGGCGAATCCAATCAATGACGGTCTCACCTCACGCCGAATTCATGGCAGATGGCTCATGGTTGCTCAAGCCGGTTGATCGTCGCGTCTTTCACTTCAGTGCCAATTCAAACTCTCGCATGGAAGTCCTCAATTTGTCTGAGTGGCGATGGCAAACTGAAATCACGTCTGAGATGGTCAGTGCCGCTTTGTTAAGTCCAGATCGCATGAAAACTGTCGATCTTTTCCAATACATCCGTCATTTAGCGGCCAACGGGCAGAATGCTCAGCGCTATGAAATTGAATTCTGGCGAAAAGTTTTTTACCCTTTAAGTTGCTGGGTGATGCTCACCCTCGCACTTCCTTTTGCTTACCTGCATTTCAGATCTGGCAACATTGCAGGTTATGTTTTTGGAGGGGTCATGGCCGGGATCAGTTTTTACCTTTTGAACAACGTTTTTGGCTTCATGGGCAATCTTCAAAATTGGCAGCCTTGGCTGACTGCAGCAGCGCCAGCCATGATTTACAGTCTGATCTCGTTGGCCACTTTTGGCTGGCTGGTCTTACGGCAGTAATCTTCAAGCGATGAATCACCTCCCACCACCTCAAGGTTTTATTTTGTTTGCCCATGGCTCACGGGATCCCCTTTGGCGTTTGCCCATAGAAGCCGTGGCACAGCAAGTCCGTCAGTCCGCGCCGCATGCTCAAGTTGAATGTGCTTACCTTGAACTCACAAAGCCAGACTTGAGCACGGTCGTTGCACAAATGTTGCAAAACGAAGTGGCTCACATTCGCATTGTTCCTATGTTCTTAGGCGTGGGCAAACATGCACGTGAAGATTTGCCCGATTTAATCGAACAGCTCCGAGTTGCCCATCCGCTTGTTACTTTTGAATTGCGCACCGCCATTGGCGAAGAGCCTGAGCTCACAAAAGCCATGGCTGACATTGCCTTAAAGCCTTAAGCCTATAGACTCGTAAGGCATAATGAACCTTACTTAACAGGGTTTATTGGTATGAACTTACATCAATTTCGGTTTGTTCAGGAAGCTTCTCGGCGAAATTTGAATCTCACAGAAGCAGCGAAAGCCCTGCACACCTCGCAACCGGGCGTTTCGAAAGCCATCATTGAATTAGAACAAGAACTTGGTATTGACATCTTTGCCCGTCACGGAAAGCGTCTCAAGCGCATCACCGAGCCAGGTCTTCATGTCCTGAAAAGCATCGAAGTCATCATGAGAGAAATTGGCAATCTCAAGCGCATTGGAGAAGAATACAGTTCGCAGCACAACGGCACCTTGTCAATTGCCACCACGCACACACAAGCCAGATACGTGTTGCCAGTGCCTGTTTCCAAGCTCCGAGAACAATATCCGCAGGTGAACATCAGCCTCCATCAAGGCTCACCCGATCAAGTGGCGCGCATGCTGTTGGACGATACCGCTGAAATTGGCATGGCGACTGAATCCTTGGCAAATTACGAAGACTTGGTGACGCTACCCTGTTATGAATGGCAACACATGTTGGTCGTAGCGCCAGATCATCCCTTGGCGCGGAAAAAACACCTGCATTTAGAAGACATTGCCAAAGAACCACTGATCACTTACCACCCCTCTTTCACAGGGCGAACTCGGATTGATGCGGCCTTTGCAAGCAAAAAATTACACCCCCGAATTGCACTCGAGGCGATAGACTCCGACGTGATCAAAACCTATGTCCGATTGGGTCTTGGCGTGGGCATTGTTGCCGAAATGGCCGTCAAAGATGACCCCATTGCCGACCTGGTGGCCAGGCCACTCGGCGACTTGCTTGGGAAGAATGTGGCACGCGTTGCCTTCAAACGCGGCGCTTATCTTCGAAATTTTGTCTACCAATTTGCGGAACTTCTCAGCGATCGATTGACTGCCAGCTTGGTCATGAAAGCCATGACAGGCCACGTCAATGATTACGAATTGTGAAAGTCAAATAATGAACAAGCAAACGCCTCAACTTGAGTCCAAACACCCCAACATGGGGACCAATATTTTTACCGTCATGTCTGCCTTGGCTGTTGAATCGGGCGCAGTGAATTTAGGACAGGGATTTCCAGATTTTGACTGCGACCCTGCCTTGGTCCAGTCAGTTTCTCAAGCCATGCAAGAAGGCTTGAATCAGTACCCTCCCATGACAGGGGTTGCACCCTTGCGTGAGGCTGTTTCACAAAAAATTCAGAGTTTGTATGGCCACAACTACAACTCGCAAACTGAAATCACTGTGACTGCAGGCGCTACGCAAGCCATCCTCACCATCATGTTGGCGGTGGTCCATCCGGGCGATGAGGTGATTGTTTTGGAGCCCTGCTACGACAGTTATGTACCTAACATTGACATGGCCGGCGGCGTTGTAATCAGGGTGCCACTGACCCCGGGCACATTTCGGCCTGATTTTGACAAGATTCAAGCAGCCATCACCCCCAAGACGAGAGCCCTCTTGATTAACTCACCGCACAACCCCAGCGGGATGGTCTGGCGTCATGAAGACATGCTGAAATTGCAAGATATCTTGTCACCCACTGAGATTGTTTTGATCAGCGACGAAGTTTATGAGCACATGGTTTACGCACCGCTGAAACACCTGAGCGCCTCCAGCTATCCAGGCCTCGTTTCACGTGCTTTTGTGGTGTCTAGTTTTGGGAAGACCTACCATGTCACTGGATGGAAAATAGGAACTGTGGCCGCCCCCGCCTCATTGACTGCAGAGTTTCGCAAAGTTCACCAGTTCAACGTTTTCACAGTCAACACGCCTATGCAACATGGCTTTGCCCGTTACATGGCCGATCCCCAGCCTTATTTAGATTTGCCAGCGTTCTACCAACGCAAAAGGGATTTTTTCCGTCAAGGTCTCGCGCAAACCAAATTCAAGTTGTTACCTGGGGAAGGCACTTACTTCCAATGTGCAGACATCTCAGATCTTTCAGTCCCTGAGAAAAATTTGGGGGAAGCTGAATTTTGCAAATGGCTGACCAAAGAGGTGGGCGTCACAGCCATTCCCATGTCAGCTTTCTATGGCGCTGGCTTTGACCAGCATGTGATTCGGTTTTGTTTTGCCAAACAAGATAAAACCTTGCAAGCTGCCATTGAACGGTTGTCAAGACTTTAATCGTCAGTCTCGGGTTGAAGTTCTGGAAACAACACAGCGTTGAAGCCAAATTTACCAAAGTCACGCACTCGCATAGGGTACAGAATGCCCATCAGGTGATCACATTCGTGCTGAACCACTTTGGCATGAAAACCATCTGCCGTTCGGTCGATGGTATTTCCAAACTCATCAAAGCCTGTATAGCGAATACTTTGCCATCGGGGCACCACGGCGCGTAAACCCGGGACCGACAAGCACCCTTCCCAATCGTTTTGCTCCTCTTCGCCTAGAGGTGTGATCTGGGGATTGATCAAGACCGTTTGTGGAACAGGTGCAGCATCTGGATAGCGAGGAATGACAAGACCTGTTCCAAAAATAAGCACTTGAACATTCCAACCAATCTGAGGCGCAGCCAAACCTGCGCCATTTGCAGCCAGCATGGTCTCCTTCATGTCGGCAATGCCAGACAACAAGGCCTGCGAATTGAAATCAAGCACAGGCTCTGCTTGACGCAGAAGTCGGGTGTCACCCATTTTTAAAATTTCACGAATTGCCATTTGAATTTCCTTCAACCAATTGAAGCAAGCCTTGCTCGTCGAGCACCGGAACGCCCAACTGCTTTGCTTTTTCTAACTTACTTCCTGCTTCAGCGCCTGCCACCAGATAACTGGTTTTGGCGCTCACAGAGCCCGCCACCTTAGCGCCTGCAGCCTCGAGCAAGGCTTTGGCATCTTCTCGACTTAAATTTGGCAAAGTCCCAGTGAGGACAACCGTCTTGCCCGAAAGAGTTTTTGCGACTCGCTCGGCTGGCGGGCCCTCTGGCCAATGGACGCCACAGGCCCGCAATTGAGCCACAATTTCTTGGTGATGGGCTTGCGCAAAGAAGGTTTTCACACTTTGCGCCACAACAGGGCCGACATCACAAACCTCAAGCAATTCTTCTTCACTGGCATTCATGAATGCGTTCAGCTCACCAAAATGTCTCGCAAATTCTTTGGCCGTTGCTTCTCCCACATGCCGAATACCCAAGCCATAGATGAACCTCGGCAAGGTGGTTGTTTTAGATGCTTCTAAAGCCGTCAGGATATTGAGTGCTGATTTTTCAGCCATGCGGTCCAGCTGAACCAAGGCTGCAAGCCCCAATTTGTAGAGATCGGGAAGGGACTGGACGATGCCTGAGTCGACCATCTGATCAATTAATTTTTCCCCTAAACCGTCCACCTCAACAGCGCGTCTTTGTGCAAAATGCAAAAAGGCTTGTTTGCGTTGGGCGATGCAAAACAGGCCTCCCGTGCATCGGTAATCAGCTTCAGCTTCATCTCGAATTGCAGGACTGCCACACACAGGACAAATATGTGGCATGGTGAAAATTTCAGAGTGAAGTTGGCGTTTTGCCATAACCACACTGACCACCTCTGGAATGACATCCCCTGCGCGTCGAACAATCACTGTATCGCCAACGCGAACATCTTTTCGACGTGCTTCGTCTTCGTTGTGAAGCGTGGCGTTGGTCACGGTAACCCCTCCCACAAAGACAGGGGCCAGCTTTGCAACAGGCGTGAGTTTTCCAGTGCGGCCCACTTGCACATCAATGCCTAAAACTGTCGTGAGTTCTTCTTGCGCCGGGAATTTATGCGCGACTGCCCAGCGCGGTTCGCGAGTGACAAACCCCAACTGCGCTTGCAATGACAGATCATTGACTTTGTAAACCACCCCATCGATGTCGTAAGGCAATCTATCACGTTCACTTGCAATCTGTTCATGAAAAGCAATCAGCCCTTTTGTGCCATCGACACACCGAGTTTGCTCGGCCACCGGAAAACCCCAGCGCTTCAAAGTCTGAAGAAGATCAAAATGAGTTTTGAAAGCTTGCACATTGAGTGGCCAGCCAAACACCTCACCCAATCCATAGGCAAAAAAACTCAAGGGACGCTGTGCTGCAATGTTGGAGTCCAATTGTCTGACTGCGCCTGCCGCAGCATTGCGAGGATTGACAAAGGTTTTCTCCGACTTGGCACCATCCTCAATTTTGCGCAACTGTCGCATATTCAAGGCGTCAAAGTCATCTCTGCGCATGTAGACCTCACCCCGAACTTCCAAGACAGCTGGGACCCCAGGTGCTAACTGCAATGGGATTTGACCAATTGTTCGGACATTGTGCGTGACATCCTCTCCAAATTCTCCATCGCCACGGGTTGCCGCTTGAACCAGGGTGCCATGCTCATAACGCAAACTCATGGCCAATCCATCAAATTTCAACTCAGCCACATAGATCACATCTGGCGCATCTTCCTTGAAACCCAGTTCACGGCGGACTCGGTCATCAAATGCACTGGCGCCACTTGACTCATTGTCGGTCTCGGTCCGAATGCTGAGCATTGGTACTTGATGTCGAACCGTTTGAAACTCAGGGAGGACAGCACCGCCCACGCGTTGGGTGGGGGAGTCTGCAGTCTTCAAGGCAGGATAACGAGTCTCGATGTCTTGTAATTCACGAAATAGGCGATCGTATTCGGCATCAGGAACTTCAGGCAGATCCAAGGTGTAATAGCAATGAGCATGATGGTGAAGAGCTTGTCGCAGCTGGGATGCACGGGCAGACTCTTTTGAAATTGCTGACGCATCCTGTGAGCTGTCTTCACCAGAATTTGTAAACAGGTCTAAATTCACAGCGAAATCAATTCGAAATTCGAAAATACGACGTCAAGCAATCAGGAGAACAAACGCCGAGCCTGAGGTGAGCCGGCGGAAAGTTCCCGCTTGTCAAGGGCGTCGTAGAGTTGCTCCAAATCAGCCGCAATGGCGTTCAGATCAGACTCAGTCAATGCATGACCTGCGCCATCGGTAATCAAGCCGTCCATCTCCTTGCCCAAAATTCTGGCGGCTTCTCTTAAGCGTGCAAACGCATGTTCATCTCGACCCACTTGCGGGACGTCCAAACTGAGTGTGAATTCGCGAATCGCAGACAAGGCAGGATCATCGGCCATGGCGGCCTGTGTATCAAACGACAGGGACAGGATAGGAGGCAAGCCTTGCACAGGCGCGGACAAAACCATGCGTCCTGGAATGACCCCTGCCACAAATCCCCAGCGTGCAGCATGTTGGTGAATATAACCTGGGCTCCAAGCAGCCGCTGTAGCGCACACCGTGAAACTCAACTGTGCGTCGTGTTCGCTGGCAAATTGATCAAGCTCGCGTCCATGTGCCACCTCTTCCAACATGTCGGGAAATTCTGGCGATCCATTGATTGCATCAGCAAATGCTTGGGCTTTGATGACAAATTCTGAAAACTCAATCTCGTTCAATGCTCCCATGCGATTGGCCAGTTGAACACCCGCTTGAAATGCGTGATAACGACGTCCCGCAATCGGCATTTCCCATTCACCGGTCGTATCGTTCAAACCTTCTACAGCAAAGGGTTTGGTTCCCACGCGACGCGTAGTAGGCAGCGCGGCAAGTGCTGCATCACCTGATACCTGAAAGTCAACTTCGATAGGCGCAATCACATCGATGAGGGGATCCAAGGGCGGTTTTTTGTCGGGTAATGGCAAGATGTCCAAGGCATCGTCAAGTAAATGGCGATCTTGCAGGTCGGCCGCGCCTTTTGCAACATCGTCCATCACGGGTTCTTTGCCATTTTCGGCATTGTCCGGGGCCGCTTGCCTTGGTGCGTTTTGTCGCGCTGTCCACAAGTTGTACAAAACCACGCAAATCAAGGTGACGCCACCCACAAGTGCCAAACTATTTTGCAATGAGCTCATGTGTGCCTGCGCTAAGGTGTTGATTGAATGAAAAGTATCAGGTCAATTCAGCCATGGTCACTGCAGCTTCCATGTCTACCGCCACAATGCGTGATACGCCCTGCTCTTGCATGGTGACGCCAATGAGTTGCTCTGCCATTTCCATGGCGATCTTATTGTGACTGATGAATAAGAACTGAGTTTCTTTGCCCATGCTTTTCACCAACTTGGTGTAACGCTCTGTGTTTGTATCGTCTAAAGGCGCATCCACCTCGTCAAGCAAACAGAATGGTGCAGGGTTGAGTTGGAAAATTGCAAAAACCAAGGCAATTGCTGTCAATGCTTTTTCGCCGCCCGACAACAAATGAATGGTTTGGTTCTTTTTCCCAGGGGGCTGGGCCATCACTTGAACGCCAGAATCTAGAATTTCATCGCCAGTCATCACCAATCGTGCATTGCCGCCACCGAACAGTTCAGGAAACATTCGCCCGAAGTGCTCATTCACGATTTTGAATGTACCGCTCAACAAGTCGCGAGTTTCGGCGTCAATTTTTTTGATGGCGTCTTCTAGGGTGGTCATGGCCTCCGTCAAGTCGGCGGTTTGGGCATCTAAGAAAATCTTTCGCTCGCGGGAAACACTGAGTTCATCCAATGCGGCCAGATTAACAGCACCCAAAGCTGCAATTTCTCGGTTCAATCGATCGATCTCAGACTGCAGTCCTGTCAACCGCACATTGCCATCTTCGATTGATTTGGCAACAAGCTCAAGATCAGCTTCAGCGTCGATTAAAAGTTGGGTGTACTGTTCTAAACCCAAGCGCGAAGCTTGCTCTTTCAATTGCAATTCAGTGATGCGCTGTCGCAATGGATCGAGTTCACGCTCAAAACTCATGCGACGTTCGTCGCTGGCGCGAAGTCGGGCTGTTAAATCGTCATATTCGCTGCGTTTGGCGCCTAAGACTTGCTCACGCTCCATTTTCATGGCCAAAGCATTTTGCAAACCCGCCTGGGCTGCGGCATCGGTGAGGCGTGACAATTCTTCCCTGGCACGCTCCTGTTCCGCTGTGATGGCCTGAATTTGTTGACCCGCTGTTTCTAAGCCACGCTGCAATTCAGAGCGCCTGGCTTCCAAGCTTCGCTGGGAGAATGTGGCCTCTTGCGCCAACCGCTCTAAAGTGCGCTGCTGCTCACGACATTCTGACAACTTGCGATCGGCATCAATCACTCGCTCGTCCAATTGCGCATGTCGCTCCTGATTGTCAGCCAACTGCATGTCCAGTTCTTCAAATCGACCTTCAGCCGTCATCCGACGTTCTTGCAAATCTTCCAAGCCAAGGTCAAGCTCTGACATGTCGTTTGCGATTTGTTCACTGCGCGCACGAGTTTGTTCTGCCCACTGCGTCAGTTGCAATGTTTCTACCTGCAGTTCATGCGCTTTAGATTGCGCCTCTGAAGTATCCTGACGAACTGTCACAAGACGTTGCGCAGTTTCAGAATATGCGGCCTCAGCTCGCACAGAAGCGCTGCGAGTTTCCTCAGCAATCAGCGTTTGCGCGCGTTGTTGCTTTTCAAAATTTTCGATGTCTTGCGCCCGAGCCAATAACCCAGCTTGTTCGGAATCTGGCGCGTAAAAACTCACGCTGTGTTGACCAATGGCATGGCCCGCTTGTGTGACAAAGCATTCATTGCCTTGCAACTGATCTCGCCAAGCCATTGCATCTTCGAGGGAAGGTGCTGTGAAATAACCCTGCAACCAATCGGTGAGCAAGGCTGACAAGCCCGCATCGGACAAACGCAGCAATTCTGCAAGAGGCCGGCATGCAGAAGGCAAGCCCTTGCGTGCAGCGGTCACGCTGCCATTGGGCGGAGAATAGAAAGAGAGTTTGGCTGGGGGCGCATCGCTGGCGAAGGCCTTCACCATCTCCAGGCGAGAGACTTCCAAAGATGACAAGCGCTCGCGAAGCGCCGATTCCATCGCATTTTCCCAACCCGAAGCCATGTGGATTTTGCTCCACAAGCCTTGGAGATTCTCCAATCCATGTTTGTTCAACCAGGGTTTGAGTTTGCCATCGGTTTTTACTTTCTCTTGGAGCGATTTGAGTGCTTCAATTTTGGCTGAAAGATCTGCCAACTTGGCCGACTCATCGTTCACAGCTTGCTGCTTGTCGCGGCGATCTTGGTCCAAGCGAGGCGCTTGTTCTTCCAATTCAGCAAGTTGTTCGTTGCACGCCTTGGACAAGGTTTCAGCCTGAGCCAACTGAACTTGCAAATTCGATAACTTTTGCAGATCGGGGGAATCGAGCGCGTTGCGATCGGTCACAAGTCGCTCACGACGCAGTGTCAACTGGCGTGTTTGGTCTTCTATGTTCCTTTGGTCTGCAGCCAAGACTTGAATTTGTTGTTGAACCTGAACAACACTGCCGCGTTGCTCATTGGCTTTTGCTTGCGCCTGTCGAAGAGCCTCTTCTAAATCAGGCAAGACCTGCGCTTGATCCTCCACCTGAGCGGCCAAAGTCAAGCTTTGATCTTCGGCTTGCAGGGCTTGTTCTGCAAGAGATTCCAGTTCAGTTGTCGCTTGAATTTGACGATCTGACCAATCCGCTGTTTGTTCTTGCAATTGCGCCAAGCGTTGCTCAGCGCGTTGGCGACCTTCCACCACAAATCTGATTTCGGCCTCCAATCGGCCCACCTCAGCGCTGGCCTCATAAAGTAAGCCTTGGGCCTGATTGACTTGATAACCCGCGGCGTAATGCGCCTGACGAACTGTTTCAAGATCAGACTCGACATGGCGTAAGTCAGCAATGCGAGCCTCTAGATCAATTACAGCTTTGTCGACATCAGCCTTGATTTTGACTTGATCTGACTCTGCATCTGCACGCTTGAAAAACCAAAGTTGCTGTTGTTTCAGCGTGCTGTCGGCTTTGAAATCGTTGAAACGCTGCGCAACTTCAGCTTGCTTTTCAAGCTTTTCCAAATTGGCATTCAGTTCACGCAAAATATCTTCTACACGCGTTAAGTTTTCGCGGGTGTCAGACAATCGATTTTCAGTTTCACGACGACGCTCTTTGTATTTAGAAACCCCTGCGGCCTCTTCCAGAAACAAACGAAGCTCTTCAGGTCGAGACTCAATGATGCGACTGATGGTGCCCTGCCCGATGATGGCGTATGCGCGGGGGCCCAAACCGGTCCCCAAGAACACGTCTTGAACATCGCGCCGGCGGACTGGCTGATTATTGATGAAGTAACTGCTGTTACCGTCCCGTGTCAGAATGCGCTTCACCGCAATTTCTGCAAACTGACCCCACTGACCACCGGCGCGGTGGTCAGCGTTGTCAAAAATCAACTCAACGCTGGCGCGACTGGCAGGTTTACGGGTGTTGGTGCCATTAAAAATGACATCTTGCATAGACTCACCCCGCAATTCGGAGGCTTTAGATTCACCTAAAACCCAACGGCAAGCGTCCATGATGTTGGACTTACCGCAGCCATTTGGACCAACCACACCAACCAACTGACCTGGAAGTACGAAGTTAGTGGGTTCTGCGAAGGATTTGAATCCGGATAATTTAATGGAATTAAGGCGCACAGGAGTCTGAAATTGGGTCAAAAGGCACAACGCGTGCCCGAAGCCTCCATATTACCCGACCAGAACCCTGAATCAGGGCTTGAAATCTCTGACTTAGCCCCTGAAAACATCCCAACTAGCCCTGATAATTGGGGCATGAATCCCCTATTGGCCTCCCTCCAGCCCTACCCTTTTGAGCGTCTTCGGCAGTTGTTCGCGGGTCTGACCCCTCCCAGCGCACAGGCTCACATCAGTTTGGGCATCGGCGAACCCAAGCATGCCACCCCTGAGTTCATCAAAACCGCACTCGTCAGTTCTCTCCCTACAGCATTGTCTGGGTATCCCGCTACTGCGGGAGAAATCCGCATGCGGGAGGCCTGTTCGAATTGGCTTTTGCGTCGTTACAACATCCAAGTCAACGCTGTCACTCAAATACTGCCCGTCAATGGATCACGCGAAGCGCTGTTTTCACTGACCCAAGCCGTGCTAGACCCTGCGAAGCCTGGCGCTCGCGTCATCAGTCCGAACCCCTTCTATCAAATTTACGAAGGCGCCACCCTTTTGGGCGGCGCACAACCCTATTACGTCGGCAATGAAGCCGAAAATGACTTTACGGCTGAATGGGATTCGGTTCCTGATGACATTTGGCAAGCCACCCAATTGGTCTTTGTGTGCTCCCCTGGCAACCCCACTGGCAAAGTGATGCCCTTGGCTGAATGGCAAAAACTCTTTGAATTGAGCGAAAAGTACGGCTTCGTCATTGCATCTGACGAGTGCTACAGCGAGATTTATTTCCGTGATGAACCCCCACTGGGTGGACTCGAGGCCGCCAGCCTTTTAGGCTACAAAGAATTCAAACGCTTGATTGCGTTCACCAGTTTGTCCAAGAGAAGCAATGTGCCTGGCCTGCGCAGTGGCTTTGTGGCTGGCGATGCCGCCATCATCAAAGACTTTTTGCTCTACAGAACCTACCATGGATGCGCCATGAGCGGTGTCGTTCAAGCTGCAAGCATTGCTGCGTGGAATGACGAAGCGCACGTGATTGAGAACAGAAATCTCTATCGAACCAAATTCTCAGAGGTGACGCCCGTGTTGTCGGAGGTGATGGACGTCAAACTACCCGACGCCAGTTTTTATTTGTGGGCAGGCGTCCCCTCCGCTTGGAACAACAGTGATACAGACTTTGCACGAGAGCTTTTTGCCGCAGAACACGTGACGGTCTTACCGGGTAGTTTTATTGCCAGAACAGCCCATGGGCGAAACCCTGGAGAAGGTCGGGTGCGCATGGCTTTGGTGGCCGAAACTGCCGAGTGTTTAGAAGCCGCTCATCGCATTGCCCATTTCATTCGCAAAGGTCGAAACTCATGAGCGCCACCCTTCGCCTAGCAGAGCAACTGATTGCCATGGCTTCCGTGACACCAGAAGATGGCGGCTGCACACCCCTGATCAGTTCACACCTTGAACCCTTGGGCTTCGCTTGCGAAGTCATTGATCTTGGCCCTGAAAATTTTCGTGTGCGCAATTTATGGGCCAAACGGACAGGCACTTCGAATCAAACTCTGGCCTTTGCCGGTCATGTTGACGTGGTGCCCACAGGCCCTTTGTCGAAATGGACCAGCGACCCCTTCACACCCACGCACCGAGATGGCAAGTTATTTGGCCGCGGCAGCAGCGACATGAAAACCTCATTGGCTGCCATGGTAGTGGCAACTCAAGAGTTTTTACTGGAGAATCCTCGCCCTGCGCTTGGCATTGCATTTTTACTCACCAGCGATGAAGAAGGTCCTGCCATAGACGGCACAGTGCGAGTGTGCGAAATGCTAGAACAGCGTCAACAGACGCCAGACTATTGCATTGTTGGCGAGCCCACCTCCGTCCGACAAACCGGTGACATGATCAAAAATGGCCGCCGCGGATCGCTGAGTGGCAAACTGATCGTGAAAGGCATACAAGGTCACATCGCCTATCCACAACTTGCAGACAATCCCGTTCATCGGGCTGCCCCTGCCCTTGCGGAATTGGCCAGTACAACTTGGGATGAAGGCAATGCATTTTTCCCACCCACCAGCTGGCAGATCAGCAATGTACAGGCTGGCACTGGCGCCACCAATGTCATCCCTGGCGAAATGGTGATCGACTTCAATTTCAGATTTTCCACAGAATCAAATGAAGCTTCTCTGAAGCAGCGCGTCATGACCCTGTTGGACAAACACAAATTAAGCTACAAGATTGAATGGACATTGGGCGGCCTGCCCTTTTTAACCACCCCTGGCACTCTGGTCAAGGCGGTTCAAGAAGCTATTTTGAACGTAACGGGCCTCACCACTGAGCTCTCAACCACCGGCGGCACCAGCGATGGTCGGTTCATTGCACAAACATGTCCACAGGTCATTGAGCTGGGCCCCCCCAACGCCACCATTCACAAAATTGATGAACATGTGGCCATCGCTGACATTGAGCCACTGAAAAATATTTACAAAGAAGTTTTGATCAGTCTCAATCGCGAGTGCACTGCACAAGCCAAGGCCTGAAGACATGAACCTGCTTCAAGTCATCCAAAGGGGTGAAGATCAGCTTTCGTGCGCAAAACTCTCGTATGGTCATGGCACACTCAACGCCCACGATGAGGCATGCTGGCTCATTTTGTGGCAGCTCAAACTTCCACTCGACCTCGACCTCACTGAGAACCTCAGTGTGCTTCACGATCAGGTTTCTGCTTTCAGCAGCCAAGTCGATGTGCATCAAATTTCAGCCACCCAAATGACTGCATGTGATGCTCTGCTCAAACGTCGAATTGAAAGTCGAAAACCTGCAGCCTATCTCACACAAGAAGCATGGTTGCAAGGCATCCCCTTTTATGTCGATGAAAGAAGCATTGTTCCGCGAAGCTTGATCGCAGAATTGATTGTGGAGGGTTCATTTGACGGTTGGTTGCACGAAAGCAGCCATCAATTTCTAGACCTCTGCACTGGCAACGGCAGCCTGGCTGTTTTGTGCGCAATGGCCTACCCTGATATTTCTGTGCTTGCGTCAGACATTTCGCCAGATGCTTTGGCAGTTGCTAAGATCAACGTGGACCAACACGCTTTGAACAAGCGCATCCAATTGATTCAATCAGATGGATTGCAATCTGTGCACGGGCGCTTTGATTGCATTGTCTGTAATCCGCCTTACGTCTGTGAAGCCAGCATGCTGGCCTTGCCTGAAGAATTCAAGGCAGAACCTTTATTGGCTTTGGCGGGAGGAATTGATGGCATGGATTTTGTCAGGCAATTGCTCATCGACCTGCCTGCGCACATGAAAGACCAATCGATATTGATATTAGAAATTGGCAATGAACGAGACCATTTCGAAGCTGCCTTCCCCAAATTAGAAACCGTCTGGCTTGAGACCAGCGCAGGAGAGGATCAAGTTCTGTTGATCACTCGAGAAGCGCTTGTTTCAGGCTTGGAGGTCACAAGTCCATGATCCAACTCAAAAATGTCACGCTGCGTCGCAGTGCCAAAGTCTTGCTCGATGCAGCATCCGTCACGCTCAATCCAGGCGAAAAAGTTGGATTGGTTGGTCGAAATGGCGCCGGCAAATCGACCCTTTTCGCTTTGTTCAATGGCACGCTTCATGAAGATGCTGGTGATTTTTCAATCCCCAAACAGTGGCGCTTGGCACAGGTGGCGCAAGACATGCCGGAAACTGAAGAGAGCGCGACCGACTTTGTTTTGGGTGGTGACACTCGCTTGGCCGAATTGCGTGCTGTACTCCATGCAGCAGAAGCCTCTGAAGATGGCATGGCGATGGCCCATGCGCATGTGGACTTGGCCGATGCAGGCGAGCATGATGCCGTGCCGCGCGCACAATCGCTGATCTTAGGTTTGGGTTTTAAATCAAGCGAGCTAGAAGACCCCGTCAACAGTTTCTCAGGGGGATGGCGAATGCGCTTGCAATTGGCCCGTGCCCTGATGTGCCCCTCAGATTTGTTAATTCTTGATGAACCCACCAACCACTTAGATCTGGATGCATTGGTTTGGTTAGAAGCTTGGCTGAAGAGATACAACGGCACCATGGTTGTGATCAGCCACGACCGAGAGTTTTTAGATGCAGTGACAGATGTGACTTTGCACATTGAGCATGCCAAGCTCAACCGGTATGGCGGCAACTACAGTGCCTTCGAGACCTTGCGATCACAGCAACTTGAATTACAGCAAGCCTCGTTTTCAAAGCAACAAGACAAAATCGCCCACCTCCAAAAATTCATTGATCGCTTCAAAGCAAAAGCCAGTAAAGCCAAACAGGCTCAAAGTCGGGTTAAAGCACTGGAACGGATGGAAAAAATTGCACCGGTCTTGGCAGATGCAGACTTCACCTTTGAATTCAAAGAACCTGTCAATTTACCCAACCCCATGCTGGCTATTTCCAATGCAGACTTGGGATACACGGTGGATGGCGTTGACAAAATCATTGTGTCGCAGGTTAACAAGTCTGTCCTGGCGGGGGAGCGAATTGGTATTTTGGGTGCCAACGGCCAAGGTAAATCAACCTTGGTTAAAACCATTGCACGAAGCATCAAGGCCATCAGGGGTGATTTGACAGAGGGCAAAGGATTGAACATCGGCTATTTCGCTCAGCAAGAACTCGATGTATTGCACCCCGCCGATAACCCCCTTGAACACATGATTCGATTGGTCAAGGAACTGGGCACATCACCTGGTCAAGCCTCGCGTGAACAAGATCTTCGCAATTTTTTGGGGACTTTCAATTTCAGTGGTGACATGGTCAAACAAAGTGTTGGCTCCATGAGTGGTGGCGAAAAAGCTCGCTTGGTTTTGGCCATGATCGTGTGGCAACGCCCCAACCTGTTGCTTCTTGACGAACCCACCAACCACTTGGACCTGGCCACACGTGAAGCTTTGTCCATGGCGCTCAATGAGTTCGAAGGCACCGTGATGTTGGTCAGCCACGATCGCGCATTGCTTAGAGCTGTCTGCGATGAGTTTTGGCTGGTGGGCCGAGGAGAGATCAAACCCTTTGACGGAGATCTTGACGACTACCAACAGTATTTACTGGAGGAATCCAAGCGTCTGCGTGAAGAAGCCAAAGCCAGCGAGTCCGCAAGCTCTCTGAGTCCAGTGACGGAACCCGTCAAACAGATTGCAAAGACAGACACACCCAAACTCAACAAAACGGCAGATCAGCGAAAAGACGAAGCCCTGATCAGGCAACAAAAAACAGCATTGAAAAAGCCATTGCAAAAATCAATTGAAAAAGCTGACCAACAAATGGCGCAACTCCAAGCTCAAAAAATAACACTCCAGTCCCAGTTAAGCTCACCCATCACACCCACTGAAATAGCGGAAACTGGCAAACAATTAAAAGCAGTCAACACAGAACTTGAAAATCTTGAGGCTCAATGGATGGCTTGGTCTGAGGAATTGGAAAAACTAGTTTGACCCCGTTTGATTTAGAAATCGCCGGCATCAAACGGCAAGCAACAAAAAACCCGCAGAGCTTGCACATTGCGGGTTTTAAAATGTTTGAGTATTTGGTGGGTCGGGCGAGATTCGAACTCGCGACCAACGGATTAAAAGTCCGCTGCTCTACCGACTGAGCTACCGACCCACTGACTCAAGCCTTAAATTATAGCTTCATTTTTTTGGGTTTTTCAAGGCTTGGGCAAGAAAGTTCAGGACCCATGACGAAGCAACCAAGCCAAATGTGGCTGTGACAGTGACAGCCGACCCATACCCTTGGCAATTCAATGAGCCGTCATCCTCTGCATTGGAGGACGAGTCGGGTGATCCCACATTTTCTCGACTGAAAACGCAACGCACACCCATCTTTTTTCTATCTCTAGGAGCCCCACATTCTTTTCTTAAACGGTATCGAAGTTGAGACAACAAGGGGTCATGAGTGACTTCAGAAAGATCCGCTTGCTCCACTAAATGGGCTTCTTTTTTGCCTCCGGCAGCGCCGACACTCACAAAAAACATTTTGTTTCGGATGCTCCAGTCTGCCATGGCCACTTTGGCCTTCACTTGGTCACAGGCATCAACCACAGCCATCAATTTGTTGGGTGAGACAGAACTAGAATGCGCAAGCTCAACCATATCGACCCAGTTTTCAGGGGTTACGAAATCATCCACCACATGCACCACACAATTTGGATTAATGAGAGCAATTCGGTCTTTCATGGCCAGGATTTTGGCTTGACCGAATGTTGACTCAATCGCATGAATTTGGCGGTTGACATTGGACTCAGCCACATGGTCCATATCGACCAAGGTTAACTCACCTGTGCCACTTCTGGCCAAGGCCTCAGCCACCCAGGAGCCAACGCCACCGATGCCAACGATCATCACGTGGGACTGTGCCACTCTCTGTGCGGCCGTGACACCATAAAGTCGACTCATGCCGCCAAAGCGTCGAACGGCAACTGAGTTTGAAGTCACTTGAGTTCTTTGGCCTGAATTAATCAACTTGGTTTAAGTCATGGCGAAGTGCCGCATAAGCACCCGACAAGATGCCAATTGTTGCCAGCAAACTTGCGAAACTCAAAGTTGACAAGCCACTCAAACCCTGCCCCAAGGAGCAGCCCATGGCCAATACAGCCCCAACACCCATGCAAGATCCGCCAACCAAGTGGCGCTTCAAGTCTGCCAAATTTGAAAAACTTTCCCATTTGAAAGTTCCTTGAAGCTTGGCACTGATCAAAGCGCCTAAAGAAATGCCAAGCACGCTGATCATGCCCAGGCTTAAACGCTTGGTACCATCCGTGAAATAGAGCAAGGCATCTAAGCCCAAAGCAATGGGTGCCGTCAAACTGATGGCTTCCATTTTGCGGCTAGACGTCGCAAGAAAAAATTCATCCAGTGTTTCTGGATGTTCTGACCCATGTCCAAGGACGCCCGAAATCCACCACATGCAACAGATGACAAGTCCGACACCGAGACCCGTCATGACATTGTGAGAACTTCTAAATGGACGATCAAATAAAACCCATGCGCCTAAGATCACAGCAAAGAACACGGCTGCAATCAAGGCTGCTTGATGAAACGGAAGTTCAGCCACTGCGCTCAGCCACTGCGATGCAAACAAGCCTTGTTGAGGCTGGTATTGAATAGCCTCTAAAATTTGAACGCGTGGAAAGGCCAGAATGCCACGAAGGGTGGCCAGTGCAACAATCCCCATGACCAAAAGAACAAGCAAAGACTTCAGATTGCCAGTACCCAAGCGAACCAAGGATTTAGCGCCACATCCCGAGGACCAGACCATACCCCACCCAAACAACAAGCCCCCCACAAAAGCCGAGAACCAGAAAACGACACCCGTGGCGTAAGCAGATTTCAAGGGGGTGATGAGTTCCAAGTAGGTCATCGCGCCAAAGCCGAGAATTGCAACAGACAAGGCCAAGGCCCACTGTCGCATGCGATCAAAACTGCCCATCACAACGGCATCACTGACTGCGCCCATGGTACAAAAATGCGAGCGGTGCAGCAGCGCACCTAGCAGTGTTGAAAGGATGCCCGCCAATCCAAGTACCAACCACTGCAGCTGGGCAAGTTGAACTTCGGTCATTTACTTCAATCTGCTGAGACGGTCTTTGGCTGTTTTAGCCGCTTCACTTTCAGGGTAAAGCTTGACCAATTCTTCCATGGCCAACTTAGCCCCCTTCACATCCTTCAATTCAACCAAACAGTTAGAAATGGCCAGCATGGCATCGGGGGCTCGAGAGTGGAGTGGCGCAATGCTCAAAAGCTTGCGGAAATTCAAAATAGATTCTTTGTAATCTTTGGTGGCATATTGCGCATTGCCCAACCAGAATAAGGCGGAAGACGCATACCCACTGGTAGGATTCCTCAACAAAAAGGAAAGCATCCGGCTTTGAGCCACCACAAAATCGCCCGTTCGAAAAACAGCCAAGGCCGCTTCAAACTCTTTTTTCTCAACTGGATCTGCTTGAAATTCAAGGCCATCCAACACGACCTTCACAGGTTCAAACTTATTCAATCGAGAATCAACGTACTGCAATACATCTTTTTGTTTGATTTGGACGTCCGTGACTTCACGAAGCAGTTGTTCCTGGGCCCCGCGCAGTCCTGACTGTTCTGCTTTGAGTGCATCAATTTGGTTTTGCAAATCAAGCAAGGCCCGTTTGAGGACAGCAATAGCATCCTCTTGGGATTTGGATTCTTTAGCCGCTTCTTTGGCCACTTCTTTGGCTGCTTCTTTGGCCGCTTCTAATCTTTGGCGCAAGTCTAAGATAGCGCGACGCGCTTCATCGTCTCCAAAAAGTGCGGCATGGGAAACCCCGCTGATCGCGCCCATGCAGACCAACAAACAAATTTTTGAAATTTGAAGAAGAAAAAAGTGACGCATAAAAAGGACTTAATCAGTATTTGATTTCTACGCGGCGATTTTTAGCAAAGGCTGTTTCGTCTGAGCCGGAGACAGCCGGTTTTTCTTTGCCAAAACTGACCGCTTCCAATTGCGCATCACTCACACCCAGCAGCGTCAAAGCGCGTCGCACTGTTTCTGCACGTTTTTGACCTAAGGCCAAGTTGTACTCTCTGCCACCGCGCTCGTCAGTATGGCCTTCCAGCTGAACCTTGAATTGCTTGTTAGCTTGCAAATGCGCCGCATTTCGCTCCAAAACAGCCCGAGCTTCAGGCTGCAGTGTGAAACTGTCGTAATCGAAATAAACAATGTTCAAGCCAGCAGGTGCAAGTCCTACAGCGCCCGCTTTGCCACTGACCACAGCGGCCACCGTGCTTTGTGCTCCATCTCCAACTGGAACTGCAACTGAACTGGCAGTCGCAGTTTTGTCTTCAACGGGCACGTCGCTCAGCTTCACGCCAGATGAACAGGCCGAAAGTACGAGGCTCAATGCCAAAATCCAAAGACTGCGTTTGATCATGCTAAAACTCCAAAATATGAATGATTTTTATCGGTAAGGACCCCAGGCGGGTTCACGAATATCGCCACTTTGTCCGGACAATCTGGCTTTGATCTTTCCGTCCAAGGTGGTGGTCATGAGTGCTTCGCGTCCTTGCTGCAAGGTGGCATAAACAATCAACTTGCTGTTGGGTGCAAAGCTAGGGCGCTCATCGGCTGTGGTGTCAGTGATGGCGCTTGTCTGGCCAGTACTCAAATTCATAATCTGAACTTTGAACTGCCCCCCAACGCGTGAGATGAATGTCAACCAACGCCCGTCTGGGCTCAATGCGGGTGAGATATTGTAACTTCCAGCAAATGTGACCCGTTCGACCGAACCGCCCCCGGCTGACATCTTGTAAATCTGCGGGCTGCCGCCTCGGTCTGAAACAAAGTAAATCTTGCTACCATCCTGACTAAAGCTAGGCTCTGTGTCAATGCCAGAGTTCTGTGTGAGTCGTTTGGCATCCCCTGAGGCAACATCAATTTGATAAAGCTGGGAGCCGCCATCGCGACTCAATGTGGCCAGCAAGGCACGCCCATCTGGCGACCAGGCGGGAGCGCTGTTAGAGCCCTTGAAGTTGGCCATGATTTTCCGTTTGCCAGTTGAAAGCTCGTGAACGTAAATGACGGGTTTGCGAGATTCAAATGACACATAAGCCAACTGGTTGCCTTTGGGCGACCAAGATGGAGAGATGATAGGCTCAGAACTGCTCAAAGCCGATTGCGCGTTTTCTCCATCAGAATCGGCGATCCAGAGGCTGTACTTGCCGGTGGTTTTGGTGATGTAGGCAATTCGGGTTGAGAAAACGCCCTTTTCACCTGTTAATTTTTCATAAACCCAATCGGCCATCCGATGGGCAGAAAGTCTGAGGTCGGCCGCGGATACTGTTTCTCTGTAATCCCCCTTGTCTTGCCCTGAGACGACATCTGAAAGCTTGGCGCGAACCTCGTAACGACCATCGGCCAATCGTGTCACGCTACCAGCAACCAAAGCATCCGCCCCACTTTGCTTCAACGCTGAAAAATCGGGACGAGACAACTCATCCATAGCGGCACCAGCAAACAACACGGGGCGAAACTGACCACTCCGTTCCAAATCCGCCAAGATGATGGCGGAGGTTTTTTGAGGTGCAGTTTCTTCACCTTTGAAGCGGGCCACAGTGATCGGGACTTGGGTGAGGCCAACGCCAGAGACATCCACTTTGAACTGCGCCAATGCCAAGTTTGGGGCCAACAGACAAACCATGGCCAATTGACACAAGAGGCGTTTGCCAAGAGGGAAAGGAATTACCAAAAAGTTCATGTTCATAAGGGGAATCCGCCAAAACATCGCTAATTTAACATTGTGACACGCAGTAAAATCAACTCAATGACACCCAAAGCCACTGACATCCCTCAAAAGGGTCACCCCTTTCTGAAAAGGATGCTTCGACTTTGGCCCTATTTTGGCAAACAACGGACCGTTTGGGCCATCGCACTTGCTGCAACCCTCATTGCAGCTTGTACAGAGCCACTCATTCCCGCATTGTTCAAACCTCTGCTTGATCAGGGATTTGCTGAAAACGCCCTCCCCCTGTGGCTTGTTCCGACGGCAGTGATTGGCATTTTTCTCGTCCGCGGGATTGCCTTTTTCGTCTCCCAATATGCATTGGCTCGCATCGCCAACGACGGTATGCAAGCCCTTAGAGAAAGTCTTTTTCGAAGGTTGGTGCAGGCGGAAATGTCGATATTCAGCCATCAATCGGCCAGCACACTCTCCAACACCTTGGTCTACGAAGTGCAAACAGGCGCAACGCAATTGATTGCTGCACTGCTGGGCCTGTCACGCGATGGCTTCACCCTGCTGGCATTGGTCGCTTATTTGCTTTTTCTTAATTGGAAACTCACGCTTCTTGTTTTCATTGTGGTTCCAGGCTCTGCTTGGATCATGAAAAAACTCTCCCAAAGGCTTTATGGCTTGACACGGGAAAGCCAAAACGCCACCGACAATTTAGCATATGTGGTTGAAGAAAATGTTTTAGCGCATCGGATCATCCGTCTCCATGGCGCGCAAGAAAGTCAATTGCAACGCTTTCGAAATTTGAGTCAACGCCTTAGAAGTCTGGCATTGAAATCAACCATTGCCTCAGCTTCCATGTCCCCACTCACCCAATTGATGGCCGCCATTGCCCTCTCAACGGTTTTGGTGGTGGCTCTTCTGCAAAGTCGCACGGGCATGGAGGGCAGTACAAACACAGTGGGCGGCTTTGTGGCCTTCATCACTGCCATGCTGATGTTGGTCTCCCCCATCAAACGCTTGGCTGACATTGCAAACCCTGTCACCCGCGGCTTGGCAGCTTTAGAGAGAGGGCTGCAATTATTAGAAGACGTCAAAGTTGAAACAGAAGGGCCTTTGAGCCAAGCTTCAGCGGCCAGCGATCCTCAGGCGAAATGCGTTGAGCTCTTCAACGTTCTGGTTCAATACCGCCCTGATTCACAACCCGCTGTTCAAAATTTATCAATCGTCATTGAACAAGGTGAGACGATTGCTTTTGTAGGTCCTTCCGGCTCAGGTAAAACCACCCTGATCAACCTGTTGCCCAGGTTTGTTTTGCCCGCATCTGGACATGTTTCAATCCTTGGTAAACCCATTGAAGAATGGTCTCTGCGCCAACTGCGCGCTCTCTTTGCCATGGTCAGTCAAGACGTGGTGATGCTGAACGACACGATCGCTGCCAACGTGGCGCTGGGTCAGCCTTTGGATCTGATGAGAGTTCGCCAGTGCATTGCTGCCGCTCATCTTTCCGAACACATTGATCAACTGCCACAAGGACTTGACACCCTCCTAGGACACAATGCTACGCAGTTATCGGGCGGACAAAGGCAAAGGCTGGCCATTGCACGCGCCCTTTACAAAGACGCGCCCATTTTAATTTTGGATGAAGCAACCTCTGCGCTTGACAACGAGTCTGAAAAATGGGTTCAAGAAGCCCTGAAAACCTTGTTGAAGGGTCGAACGACGCTGATCATTGCGCACAGACTTTCAACCATTGAACACGCAGACAGAGTGGTGGTCATGGCTCAGGGCCGCATTGTAGAGCAAGGACGCCATGAAGATTTGCTTCGTGCTGGCGGCGCTTACGCCAAACTCCACCATAAAGGCGAAAGCATTTGAATTGAAAAAGGGAGCCCTGAGGAGTCTCAACAATCAAAGCAACACAATGTCGTATTGTTCTTGACCCATGGCTGTTTCACTTTGCAGAGAAATGGGCTTTGCAATGAAGTCTGACAGCGCAGCCAAATGTTGACTCTCTTCGTCTAACAACAATTCAATCACACCGGGTGCTGCGACCACTCTAAATTCGCGGGGATTGAATTGGCGAGCCTCGCGCAATATTTCTCGCAAAATGTCATAGACCACAGTTCGGGTTGTTTTCACACTCCCCTTGCCATCACAACTCGGGCAAGACTCACAAAGCATGTGAGACAAGGATTCACGCGTTCTCTTGCGCGTCATTTCCAATAAGCCCAGTTGTGAAAAGCCACCCGCCATGGTTTTAACACGGTCTCTGGCAAGTTGTTTCTTAAACTCCTCAAGCACTGACGACTGGTGTTCCTCGCGTGCCATGTCGATGAAATCAACAATGATGATGCCACCCAGATTTCGCAATCGAAGTTGGCGCGCAATAGCGTGAGCCGCCTCAAGGTTTGTTTTAAAAATAGTGTCGTCGAAGTTACGTGCGCCCACATAACCACCGGTGTTGACATCGACAGTGGTCAAGGCCTCCGTTTGATCAATGATGAGATAGCCGCCCGATTTTAAATCGACCCGTCGACCCAAAGCTTTGCCCACTTCTTCATCAATGGCATACAAGTCAAAGATGGGGCGCTCCCCTTTATAGAGCTGCAGTCTGGCTGCGGCTGCAGGCATGAACTCATTGGCAAAACCAACTAAATTTTCAAATTGCTCTTTCGAATCAATGCGAATTGCTTGTGTAGATTCAGCGACCAAGTCGCGCAGCACTCGCTGTAGCAGCGTGAGATCTTGGTGAAGCAAAGATTGCGCAGGCAAACGAAGAGATGCCTCTTTGATTCGCGACCAAGTCTTGCGAAGGTAAGACACATCTTCGCGCAACTCGGCATCGCTTGAATCTTCTGCGTTGGTTCGCAGAATAAATCCACCACCTTGATCACCCACAAGGTTTTGCAAGCGTTGTCTCAAAGCATCTCGTTGCTCGGTAGGAATTTTCTGAGAAACACCGATATGGTCATCTTGAGGCAAAAACACCAGGTGGCGACCCGCAATACTGATTTGAGTTGAGAGCCTGGCGCCTTTGGTGCCAATGGCATCTTTCACCACTTGAACCATGAGCGCTTGTCCTTCAAAGACTTGCTTTTCAATGGGCACCAATGCTTTTGTGCTGCGCGCTACTTGAGGGGGCTCGCCCTCTGGCTGGCGTTGCCAAACATCGGCCACATGCAAAAACGCAGCGCGCTCTAGTCCGATGTCAATGAAAGCTGATTGCATGCCGGGCAGAACCCGTGCCACTTTGCCCAGATAAATATTGCCAACCAGGCCTCGCTCTAAGGAGCGTTCCACATGAAGTTCTTGAACAGCCCCCAACTCCACGACAGCAACGCGTGTTTCTTGGGGCGACCAATTGATCAAGATGTCTTGTTGCATGACGCTTTTTTCAGAGTGTGCTTGAAACTATGCCTGCTCAGATGGCCAAGGCAACGGTGGGATGGGCCATGATAACAACTCGGCCAATCTGCAGACCACCCAAAAAGATTCGGCGCTGCTCATCGTGACCGGTTCAACGAGCAAGCCACGCCAGCATCGCTCAAGAGCATCTTCCTCGGTAATACCCAATTGAAATTGCTGTGTACTGGCAGTCTCTGTCAATATTTGTGCCATGTCTTCACAGAATTCGTACCGCCGTGTGAGGTCTGGACGAGAGAGGCTTGGCTTGTACTGCCCTTTGTCCAAGTAGAGGGCCATGAAAGCATCTGGAATGAAACTTTGGTTTTCTTCGTACATGGTCAGTGAGCGTGCAAGCTTGTTTCTAACATCACATGAAGTCCATCAAAACCTGACCAAAGCCAGAGCAACTTACTTGGGAAGCGCCCTCCATGAGTTTTGCAAAATCGTGCGTCACCCGCTTACTTTCAATGGCAGCCTCCATGGCTTGAATAATGAGGTCCGCAGCCTCTGTCCAACCCATGTAGCGAAGCATCATTTCAGCGGAGAGAATTTCAGAACCAGGGTTGACATAGTCTTTGCCAGCAAATTTAGAAAATGCACCCACAGTGGCTTCAAAACAAGCGACACTGTCAGACATGTTGGCACCCGGCGCAATGCCAATGCCACCCACTTGCGCCGACACGGCATCAGAAATGTAGTCACCGTTCAAATTGAGGGTCGCCACGACAGAGAACTCTTGTGGGCGCATCAAAATTTGCTGCAGAAAAGAATCCATGGCAATGTCTTTGACCGTGATGGTCTGACCCGTTTTAGGATTTTTAAACTGGCACCAAGGGCCATCGTCGATGACCTTGGCAGCAAACTCATCGCGCGCAAGTTGATAGGCCCAATCTCGGAATGCACCTTCGGTATATCGCATGATGGCGCCCTTGTGCACAATGGTGACACTGGGTTTGTTGTGGTCAATGGCGTATTGAATGGCTTTTCGGACCAAGCGCTGGGTCCCTTCACTTGAAACGGGCTTGATACCAATGCCTGATGTGAAAGGAAAGCGAATGTTTTTAACACCCAGTTCTTGCGTCAAAAAAGCCATGAGCTTTTGAGCCTCTGGGCTGTGTGCAGCATATTCAATGCCGGCATAAATATCTTCTGAGTTTTCGCGAAACAAAGCAATGTTTGTCTTCTCGGGTTCACGGACAGGCGAAGGCACACCTTTGAAATAACGCAAGGGACGAACGCAAGCATAGAGATCCAAGGCCTGTCTGATGGCAACATTCAACGAGCCTATGCTGCCACTGGCGGGCGCATTCAAGGGCCCTTTGATGGAGACAACATAGTCTTTCATGGCAGCCAGCGTTTCTGCAGGCAAATAAACATCAGGGCCATACAACTGGGCGGCTTTCTCACCCGCAAAGACCTCCATCCAATGAATTTGTCTTTTGCCGGCGTAGGCTTTGTTCACAGCTGCATTGACCACATTGCACATCACAGGCGTGATATCTATCCCAGTGCCATCCCCCTCAATGAATGGAATGATGGGGTCATGGGGAACATTCAAAGAATTGTCGGCCTTGACGGTGATCTTTGACCCTTGGTCTGGAATTTGAATATGCTGGTACATGAGAAAAAGCGCTCCGTAGTTTCATTCTAGCGACAAAATCAGTCACAATGACCCAATGAGATGCCCCGTCATTTCGATGAATCGCACGTCACAGTCACCATGATTTCTCAAAATATTTGGCCCAAGATCTTCAAATTCACAGTGAGTTGCTTTGGACTCCTGCTTTGTTGCTGTGTGCTCGCTCAAGAAAAGCCACAAACACAACTGCCGCGCGCCACCCTAGGCGCAGGAATGCATTTAATTCAAGTGCAATTGGCACAAAATTTTGAACAGCGTCAAACCGGACTGATGTGGCGTCAAGAAATGCCTCAAAACGAAGGCATGTTGTTCATTTTTGAGCAAGCGGGGGTGCAATGCTTTTGGATGCGCAACACACTCATTCCTCTCACAGCGGCATTCATTGCCGACGATGGAAGCATTGTGAATTTGGCTGATATGAAGCCCAAAAGTGATGACTCTCACTGCTCCCAAAAACCCGTTCGTTACGTCTTAGAAATGAACTTGGGATGGTTTGCCAAACGAAATATTCAAGCAGGATTTAAATTGACAGGCCCTGGCTTTAACAAGCCATAGCAATTTTTTTGGGCGCCTCTGGCTCCCCCTCCGCGATTTAAACACCCCAAACAACATCTGCTTTTTTTTCAAGACAAATTTTTAACATTTTTAGCATGGGTTGAGCGCGTTGTTTCAAGGAAATTTTCTTAAGATCTTGCTGGCCATCCGATTCCTCTTGAAGCACGGCAGCCTCAAGGGATGCAATGGCAGCAGCCAATTGATCGGCCAAGAATATGCCCTTAGCTTGCTCCTCACGCGCCATGATTTTCAGCAGTCGCTTAGCATCAGGCTCCAACATGATCAGATCGCCAGTGGCTTTGGACTTGAATTTGTAGAGCATGAAAATAGCTTCCTTTCTAAGCTTAGCGAACACAGTAATAACTGAAATCTTGACCCGGGAATTGTGATGCTGAACGAACCGGCGAGGGATTCCGCAAATCGGGTGCCATCACCATGTTGCCAGCCATGGCCCACAGCTTACCTCGTGTGCAGGTCACGCCGCCATTCCAATCGCCTAGGTTAGACAGGTATTCATATTCTTCTTCAGTGGGAAGCCTTGCCTGCATGGCCTTACAAGCCATGTCTGCGGATTTGGGCGTGGGAGAACGACCAATACCACCCCCCGGTGAGCCCAACAATTCCAATTGCTTTCCGCCAATTTTGACTTGAGAAGGAAATTGGGTGTGTTGAAACGTTTCGAAAATTTGCTGCGCAATGTTGTGCATGACCTGATCAGGAAAACCTTGCGCTTGGAAGTTGTAAGAAAAGCCACAAGTGAGATCAACATGCAAGGTGACCCGTAATTCGCCTCGACAATTTGGCGCATAAGAATAAGTTCCGTAGGCGACACCAGACAAGTTTTGCATGACACGCGGATCCCAAACCGCGTGTCTTTGCGGGTCGCGCATTTGACGCATCAATTCATTTAACGGCGAGGGGTTGAAAAAATTAAATCGACGCGTTGACGGACTGCGGTCGCGGTAAACCTTGTCAAGAGATGCTTTGAGTGTACCGCCCAACATCACATCCATGCCGGGGCTAGAGCCCGCAACAGTTCTCTGTTGACTGATCTGGTTGTCCATGGTGATGAGCAATGAGACTAGGTTTTTAGACTCAACACCTTCACGAAGCAAACTTCTAACAGTTTCGGTGATTTCAGCCATTTGCTCACTTTTGGTTCTGCCGTAAGCATCGTGGTATTGGCAGAGGTCTTTGCCCCGAACAAAAGGAAGCTGGGGCCAAATATTGATGATGGCAGGAGATGCAATCTTTGCATTCACTTCAGATTGAACAGCCATTTTTGAATCTTGCGCCAGAGCTGGCTCAAGACTCCAGGCCATCAGGCCCGCGACTGCTGCAAAGCCAGCAAACGAAAGAAGGAGTTTTCGAAGCATTGAAACTTTCTCAAATGCGGTGTCATGCTTTGATCCTACACCCCTGATCGTCATGCAAAGATGACCTAAGTCAAGAAATGATCGGTCCGAACTTAAGCTTGCAAGTTGAAATGGTCTGGACTCGCTAGTGACCAATACTGCTGAAAAAGACCTTCTAGCTTTGCGTCATTCAGCAAGTCTCCGGAAGACAAAGACGGCAACAAAACAGCCAAATTCTGCACTTCTGTTTCACTGAGTCTGCGCATGATGTGCGACAACTTCAGATCGGATGCTTGCTTCAAACCTGTTGCTTGCAACATTTCACGAACTGACTCTAAGGTGTTTCTGTGAAAGTTAAACACGCGGTCAGACTTGGTGGGAACTACCAAAGCAATTTGACGTTGGGGGTCCTGCGTGGTCACGCCGGTGGGGCAGTTGCCGGTATGGCAGGTTTGGGCTTGAATACACCCCAAGGCAAACATGAAGCCACGGGCACTGTTGCACCAGTCTGCACCCAAAGCCAAAGTTCTCATGACATCAAAACCACTGATGATTTTTCCGCTGGCGCCAATGCGAATGTGTTGCCTCAGTTGAAGACCCGTGAGCGTGTTGTGAACCAAACGCAAAGCTTCCAGCATGGGCATTCCCATGTAATCGGTAAATTCAACAGGCGCAGCACCGGTGCCCCCTTCCGCGCCGTCGACCACAATGAAGTCAGGCAAGATGCCGGTTGCATGCATGGCCTTGGCGATACCAAACCACTCCCAAGGATGTCCAATGCACAATTTGAAACCTACAGGTTTGCCTTCGCTCAATTCACGCAGTTTTTTGACAAATTGCAGGAGTTCTGTTGGCGTTGAAAAACTGCTGTGCGCAGCGGGCGAGACACAATCAACTCCCATTGAAACGCCACGGGCTTCTGCAATTTCAGGGGTGACCTTAGGGCCTGGCAAAACCCCCCCATGGCCTGGTTTGGCCCCTTGACTGAGTTTGATTTCAATCATTTTCACCTGAGGAGACAAGGCATTTTTTTGAAATTTTTCAGCATTGAATGTGCCATCTTCGTTTCGGCAACCGAAATAGCCAGAACCAATTTCCCAAATCAGATCGCCACCATGCTCACGGTGATAGCGAGAGATTGAGCCCTCTCCGGTATCGTGAGCAAAGCCGCCCTTTTTAGCGCCCAAATTCAAAGCCATGATGGCATTGGCACTGAGAGCGCCAAAACTCATGGCAGAGATATTGAACAAACTGATGTCATAGGGTTTTTGACAGGCACTGCCACCTACATGAACGCGAAAATCGTGCGACTCAATCACGGAGGGGTTGATTGAATGTGAGAGCCATTCATGTCCAACGGCACGAACGTTCACTTGGGTGCCAAATGGCCGTTTGTCAGACTCCCCTTTTGCCCTTGCATAAACCAAAGATCTCTGTGACCTAGAAAAAGGAACAGCATCGCTATCACCCTCAATGAAATACTGCCGCAATTCAGGGCGAATGAATTCAAGAAGAAATCTCAGATGCCCAATGATCGGATAGTTTCTCAAGATAGCGTGTCGAGTTTGCTGAAGGTCATGAACGCCGACAACCACCAAACCCGTGAGCAGCAAAACCCATAAAAAACTCACCTGCCCCACCACCAACTGCAATGCAGACAAAACCCAAAGGGCCACTGTGGCAAAAAATGCCATGTACCTGACGGGTACCCGTTGATCAATCCAGTTCAACATGATGGGGAGGCATTCCGTTTAAATTTTGCCGAGATAGTCAGACTTCCCAACCTCAATGCCGCTGGCTCTGAGCATGCTGTAGGTGGTGGTCATGTGAAAATAAAGATTGGGCAAGCCATGGCCCATTAAATACTGCATGCCCTTGTAATGGGTTTCTTTGTCACCGCGCTTGATCACTATGTCTTTGTCTTCCGTGCCGTCAATTTGAGAGGCTTTGAGGGTCTCTAGAAAAGCAATGGTTTTTGCTATTCTCAATTGCAAATCTTTCAGATCTTTTTCAGTGTCTTCATGAGCAGGGATATCAACACCCGCCAATCTTGCAGCCAAGCCCTTCGACACGTCGCAAGCAATTTGAACTTGTCGACTTAGAGGAAACATGTCTGGAAATATGCGTAAATTGGCATAAACAGTGGGGTCTATTTTTTTCAACTCGGCATGGGCCTGCGCCTTTTCCAACAATTGAGACAAATTGGTCAGACCGTTGATCAGTCTGGGGACACTGGCTTGGTACATTGAAATGGTCATAAAGTAGATAAATTAAAGGGTTGATGAAGGATGGATGAACCAACAGACACAGACTAACTCAATTTGATCATTTAGCGTTATCCATGACTTCGGTGGCAGCGCTTATGGTGCAGAATGATTTTTTTCCTGAATAATGACAAAAATTCAAACCCGCATGTTATTCAACCTATAGTTGGATAACCATAGGTTGAATAACATAAAGTAAAAAATGACACACGATCATCCCCATCCCGACAATAGAGCGCTAAATAAAACCCCATGGAGGCATGACGGGGTTCGTGTGGTTGCGAGCAACCAGCTCGATGGCAATGTGCCTTCGACACCCGGCATGGATCGAAAAGCAGCGATCAATTTCGCACGGGTAGGCGCTGAAAAATTATGGGCAGGTACCGTGACCATTCACGCCAACGCCAAAACAGGCGCACATCACCACGGTCCCTTGGAAAGTGTCATCTATGTCATCAAGGGTCGGGCAAGAATGCGTTGGGGTGAAAAACTCGAATTTACAGCCGAAGCCGGCCCTGGAGATTTCATCTATGTGCCACCTTTCGTGCCACACCAAGAAATCAATGCCAGTCAAACTTAAACACTGGAGTGCGTGTTGTGCAGGAGTGATGGGCAGGCTGTTGCAGTTAATTTGGACATAGAGCCCGTAGAAAAACCAGAACAAGTCTTGTGGGTAGACCCCACACATCCGAACGGCGGCGTATAAGCCTCAATCAAGCTTGGCGCCTGAGTCCTTCACAATTTTGGCCCAGCGAATCAGGTCTGAACGAACAATTTGGGCCAACTGCTCTGATGTCCCTTTGAAGGGCTCACAGCCAAGGGTTGCCAGTTTTTCTTGCGCATCTTTGGCGTCCAGTGCCTTGCTCACATCCACTTGAATTTGTTGCAAGATATTCTTTGGTGTGCCTGCAGGAGCAAACATGCCATACCAAGGTGTTGCACCGAAACCTGCCACAGTCTCGCCAATGGTCGGCGAATCCGGTAAGGCGGCCAAGCGTTTTTCATTGACGACGCCCAATACTTTCAATTTGCCCGCACGAATGAAGGCGATCGAGGACGGCATGCTTTGAACAGACAAAGGCACCTGACCACCCACCACATCGGTAGCCGCTGCCGCTGCCGCTTTATAGGGAATATGTTGCAACTGGATGTCTGTCGCCTTTTGCAGCATCTCCCCAATCAAGTGGTTCAGGGTTCCATTGCCTGCCGAGGCGATAGACAGGGCCCCTGGTTTGGATTTAGCCAGCGCAATGAGTTCAGACACATTGTTGGCGGGTAAAGATGGATGAGCCACCAAGACGTAGCCGGCCTTTGCAACTGGCGCAATCGGGTCAAAATCTTTCACAGAATCAAATCCAGTCTTGGCGTACAAAAAAGGATTGATGACCTGAGCGCTGTCGGCATTCAGCAGCAAGGTGTAGCCATCGTTTTTGGCTTTGGCCACAAGCGCTGTGCCAACATTTCCACCCGCACCAGGTCGATTTTCAACAATCACAGATTGGCCCCATTGCTCGGACAACTTTTGGGCAATCACCCTGGCAATGGCATCGTTCGCGCCTCCCGCAGCTTGTGGCACTACCAGCGTCACTTGCCGGGAAGGGTATTTTTCTTGAGCATGAACAGGGGTACCTGAAGCAAAACACACAATGGAAAGACTGCTAAGGAGGAGATTCAGTTGGCGACGTTTCATAAAAACCCTTGAAAAATGGCAACAAGCACAAGGATGAAGGCATGTTGAGAGCTAAGTCCATGACATTGTTTCGTGAAAGCACAGAGCTATCTAGTCGGGTTTGCCATAATCAATGCGATGCAAAAATTGGAACAGTCATGAATTTCGAACCCAACAACGCCTTTCGGCTCACCAGCTTCTCCCATGGAGGGGGGTGTGGCTTCCAAATGACACCTGACGTTTTAAGTGAGATTTTGCGCTCAACCAAAGCCATGCACGGGCCTGAACACACCTGCATGAAGGGGCTATCGTGAGCGTTCACCCCATCAGTGCGGAAGATGCCATGGCCCGAATGGCCCGGGGCCTAGGTTCACCAGGCGGGTTCAGCGCCATCATTGACGCGCGCAGCGAAGATGAATTTGAACTCGACCATCTGCCGGCTGCACTCAACTGGCCCTCCTTGAGCAATGAACAACGCATTGTGGTGGGCACAATCTACAAACAGATCAACCCCTTCGAGGCACAAAAAAAAGGGGCTGCCATGGTCGCTGCCAATATTTCAAGGCACATCGAGCAGCATGTGATGGAATTGCCTAAAAACTGGCAACCCTTGATTTATTGTTGGCGCGGCGGCAAGCGAAGCGCTTCGTTGGCTTTGATTTTGGGTCAAATTGGTTTCAAAGTTTTCATCATTGAAGGTGGCTATAAAGCCTTCAGAGCTGCCCTCATTGCCGCCATTCCTGTGCTTGCAGAAAGAATCTCATGGCGTGTCATTTGCGGACCTACTGGATCAGGCAAAACCAAATTGCTCCATCGACTGAAGGCACAAGGCGCGCAGGTTCTTGATTTAGAAGGACTGGCCCGACATCGCAGCTCCGTGTTGGCGTCATTCCGGGGGAAGCACAGCCGAGTCAAAAACATTTCGACACCTTGCTCTGGGACAGTCTTTGCAGCATGGACCCTGGCAAGCCTGTCTACGTTGAATCAGAAAGTCGAAAAGTGGGCAATTTAGCCGTCCCTGAAACTTTGATTTTGGCCATGCGCTCAAGTCCCTGCTATCAACTTAGCCTGTCCGACGATGAGCGTGTGAAACTGCTATTGGAAGATTATGATTTTTTTGTCAAAGATCCAGCGCTTTTCTGCAATCGCCTCAGTGCACTTTCAGCGCTGCGCGGTCAACAAGTCGTTGCGCAATGGCAAACGCAAGTGATGGCTGGGAATGTTGAATCGGTGGTTCGAGATCTCCTCACGTTGCACTATGACCCTGCATACTTCACTTCTATGAAGCGTAATTTTTTACAAATTTCAAATGCAACATTATTGCAAGCGGCCAGTCGCTCTGATCTCGCCATGGATGCTGTTGCTGAGCAATTGTTGGCAAACTAAAATCAGCGCATTGCATTAAGAAAATGAGTGCAGACATCAACGCCAATCCAGCATGAAAGTTGACAGAAATAATTAAATATTTCAGTCAACAAGCATGTCTTCCCTGCCGTTGAATGATCACTCCCAATCTGTGGAGTTTTGAAACAACATGAAGGAAACATCATGACTAAACTTCTCGCTACCTTGATCATTGGCGCTTTTTCTGCCGCTGCTTTTGCCACCACACCAGCAGCGCCAAGCACGCCCGCAGCACCCGTCAAAGCTGAGGCCAAAGCAGATGCCAAAGCCACTGCCAAAACAGAGGTGAAAGCTGAAGCCAAGCCAGAAGCCAAGAAGGCCGAAAAAGCTGCCAAAGATGTAGCCAAGGACACTGCAAAAAAGTAAACAGGCTGTTCCATGCCCATCATCACTCAGTGCACTTTCAATTCAGTCACTGAGATCTTCAAGACAGAGCCCATTTTCACAATAGGCTCTGTCTCTTTCTCGACAACCAGCATGTCAATGATCGACTAAGATGGCTGCTTAACTTTCGAGCAGTGCATCGCATGACTTTATTTTCCAACATGAACCACCGCGGTGTGTGGATCACCACACTCATGGCGGCTTCGATACTGATGATCACCATGGGTTCGCGACAGTCCATGGGCTTGTATGTCGGACCGATTAACACTGACACCGGCTTGGGCATTGTGAGCATCAGCTTGGCCATGGCAGTTGGACAATTTGTTTGGGGTGCCATTCAACCCATCGCAGGCGCCTTTGCAGACAAATATGGCCCCCGTCCTGTTCTCCTTTATGGCTTGTTGATCTTGGTGGTGGGTTCGGCACTCACGCCTTTTGTCACCAGCAGCCTCGGTCTCATTCTGACGCTTGGCGTTTTAACCTCAATGGGTGCTGGTACCTGTAGCTTCTCTGTTTTGTTGAGTGCAGTCGCACAACGCGTCCCCGCGGAATCGCGAGGTACAGCCTCAGGCATCCTCAATGCAGGTGGATCGCTTGGACAATTTATTTTTGCACCCGTTATTCAAAAACTCATACAAGGACTGGGCTGGATGGGCTCGATGTGGTCAATGGCGATGATCACCTTGTTGGCCATTCCCCTCATGAACCGACTCACCAGCGATACGCATGCACCCGCTGCTCAATCCACGCCCGATCGTGGTTTGAAAAATGCCGTGCGTGAAGCCATGCGCAATCAAAGTTACTTGTTGCTGCATTTGGGCTTTTTCACCTGCGGCTTTCACATTGCTTTTTTGGTCACCCATTTGCCCACCGAGGTTGGACTGTGCGGCCTGACACCCACCGTCGCAAGCTGGTCGCTTGCCATCATTGGATTGGCCAATATCGTGGGAAGCCTGCTCGCGGGATCTTGCGTGAATGTCTACCGAAGTAAATACATATTGGCGGCCATGTATGGCTCGCGAGCCGTTTTTATTGCACTTTACTTGGCAGCACCCAAAACAGAATGGACCTTCTATGCTTTTGCATTAGGTTTAGGTTTGACATGGCTGGCCACTGTCCCCCCTACCGCAGCCATTGTGGGCAAGCTGTTTGGCATTCGGTATTTGGCCACCCTTTTTGGTCTAACGCTGTTGTCACACCAAATCGGAGGGTTCTTGGGCGCTTATTTGGGCGGTCTTGTTTTAACCGCTCAGGGCAACTACGATTGGATGTGGTGGGCCGACATTGCACTTTCAGGGATGGCGGCCCTTGTGAACTTACCCATCAAAGAGGCTCCTATTGCAAGTCCTCAAGCGGCTTAACGCTGTGGCATGTCCTTGGCGGAAAAGCCCAGGCTGATGGTGGCGTCTTCAGGAATTGGCGGCATGCTGTCATTCCAAGCCTCCCAGTCGGCCATCATCCCCTGAAGGCGTTTGGGCTCCACCTTTGCCAAATTAGCGCGTTCTCTGGCATCGACCACCACGTTGAACAAGTAATCAATGCCATCCACCCGCAAATACTTCCAATCACCATGACGCAACGCGCGCTGCCCCCTGTGATTCATGCGCCAATATAGGGGGCGTTCAAAGTGAGATTGAAGATTTTGCAAAATAGGCTTCAGAGAAACACCATCAAATGGGTATTCGGCATGGGCCTGTCCGCCGCCTAGCTCAACCATCGTAGCTGACCAATCCATGGTCATACAGTGTTGTGCGGAGGTTCTACCCGGGTGTTTAATACCTTCGGGCCAATGGGCAATCCAAGGTACGCGAATGCCGCCCTCGGTGAGGTCCATCTTTCCACCCACCAAAGGCCAATTGTCGCTAAAACGCTCACCGCCATTGTCACTGGTGAAGACAATCAAAGTGTTGTTGAGTTGGCCTGTTTCTTTGAGTGCCTTCACGACCCAACCAATGCCCTCGTCCATGTGATGAATCATGCGGTGGTAGGTGTGAACATTGCCACCGTTCAGGTGAAATATATTGTCTTTGATCTTCTGCGCCAAGGCCTTGTCATCGCGCGTCTCCCAAGGCCAGTGGGGGGCGGTGTAGTGCATGCTCAAGAAAAAAGGCTGTGTTGTGTCTTTGGCCATGCGTTGAATGTAATCAACTGATTTGTTGGAAATTAAATCAGTCAAATAGCCTTCGTGTGGCTGCTCCTCTTCACCCACCCAAAGATCATGCACACCGGTGGAAGCACAATGCGTGAAATAGTCAACACCACCGGCCATGGGACCAAAAAATTCATCGTACCCAGAGCGCAAAGGGCCAAAGGCAGGGGGGTAACCTAAATGCCATTTACCGATCAATGCCGTGCGATAGCCCTGCTCTTTCAGCAGGGATGGCAGGCTTGGATGGCTGGGAGGAAGTCCCAGCGTGGTGCTTGTTCTGGATTTGCTGTTGATGGGTTCTTCAGCTGCACCTCTGAGGCGATATTGATATCTCGCCGTCATGAGTGCAAAACGCGTGGGGGAACAAACGGGTGAATTGGAATAACCGTCTGAAAATTTCAGACCATGGGCGGCGAGCTGGTCAATGACCGGTGAGACTTTGCCAAATTGAGCATCACGTCCACCGTAGCACCCTAAATCGGCAAAGCCTAAATCATCGGCCACAATGAAAATGATGTTGGGGCGCTGCATCAGACAAGTCCTTGTAAAGCAATTGAACTTATATTTTCACATGCTTTGAGATTGAATCCATGGATGCACTCCTTGGCTTGGCCTTGCAAACCTCAATGGTGATGCTGATGGCCGGCGGCTGGCGCATTTGTGGCAGCAGCGGGTGGATTTGCTTCAAGCATCAGTTCTACTTGAAATTTTGCACCTTTGGCATCTTGAAACTTCAAAGTCAAAGGCACCTTGGCGCCTTTTTCTAAGGGCGACTTCAAATCCATCAGCATGACATGGTATCCACCCGGTTTGAGTTCAACCGCTTTACCGGCTGGCAAATCCAGTGAGGGGACGGCGGCCATTTTCATCACATCCTTGTCCATTTTCATTTCATGAATTTCAGCCACACCCGCCACAGGACTGCTAACCCCCAACAACTTGCTTGACTCCTTGGCAGTGATTTTCATGAAAGCGCCAGTGGCTTTTTGACCCTTGACTGTGGGCCGCACCCAGCCCCCGCCGACAGCAACTTGAGAAGAAACCACAGCCCCCCCCGGGGATACGGTTGCAATCGAAGCCCCCTCAGCCTTGATGGTCAGCAAGGCGGCAGGCATCTTTAAGCCTTTTGTGGAAGATCCTGCACTTGGAATTTCAACCCAATCGTTTTGACCTTTCTCGCAGGTTTGCAAGACACGCAACCAAGCAAGCCCAGGCTTGTCTGGCAAGCGCGCCATAAAGGCAAACTCATCAAAGCTGCCATCTGCCAGCGCTGCCTCTTTGGTGCCAACTGACCACTCAATTTCCACCACGTCCTCCATCACCGTTTTGCCGTGACTTTGGTAGGGCTCATTGAGCTTTGCTTTTTTTAGGCTGACATTCCAGCCTGCTTTGGGCTGGGGTTTTGCGCCTTCAAATCCCGCAGGCATGAAGATCTTGACCCCTGTGGTGGAAGCGCCTTCACAGCCATGTCCGATCCGAATTGCACCTTTGTAATAGCTACCTGGAACGGCCGATTGCTCTGTCAATACAGCATGCGCATAGACAGTGCTTGAAAAAAGGGCGGCAATCAAGCCCCAAGCCAAGGTCATGCAATGAGAATTGTCTAAATATTTCATTTTAAAATTTCCAAAAACTTCAGGTGATGAAGTCCTATCGGCCGACATCACATCAAAAATCAAGGCATTCGCCAAGACCGCATTGTGGAGGTTCAGGAAATAGAAGGCGGCCCGCGTGAGGGCAATGGAGGGGCTGTGACCGAGGCAATGAGGGCTGCAGCAAGAGGATGAAGCGCGAGTCCTAAGGCCCTTGGATTTTCAAATGCGGGGGAGTTGAAGGCCATGGGCAAGACAACAGCGGCACACAAGGGACAATCCATGTTGCTGACTAATTTAGCGTCAGCACCCTCTTCGCCCAATGCCACCATTTTCATGCCACCCGCACCCGCACTCGCACAAACCATTTGTGTCTCAGTGGGATTGACAATCGGAGAAGCAATGGCAATACCAATGAACAGCGCAAAACACACCAGCACGAGGCGTGCCATGAATTTGTGTGAGTGCGCATTGAACATGTCGGATATTATCGCTGATGAAATTTCCGCTTGAAATGCCAAAGCCAAATCAACACCATGAAAAAAATACTACTTTTAGGTTCAGGAGAACTGGGCAAAGAATTTGTCATCAGTGCCAAACGTTTGGGCTGTCATGTCATTGCCTGTGACAATTACGAAGGTGCGCCTGCCATGCAAGTCGCCGATGAATTTGAAGTCTTCAGCATGCTAGACGAAGTCGCCCTTCGCGCTGCCATTGCCAAACACCACCCTGATTTGATTGTTCCCGAAATTGAAGCCATCCGCACAGAGGTGCTTCTGGACGTTGAAAAAGAAGGCTTCGAAGTCATCCCTAGCGCTCGTGCTGCAAACCTCACCATGAACCGCGATCGAATTCGCGATGTAGCAGTTGGTTTGGGTGTGCGAACCGCTCAGTTCAATTATGCTGAATCGTCCGATGAACTGATGAAGCAAGCCAAGGCCATTGGTTTTCCAGTGGTCATCAAACCTGTGATGAGTTCATCAGGCAAGGGGCAAAGCGTGGCCAAATCGGAAGCCGATGTCCCAAACTGCTGGACCTTCGCATGCGCAGGCATGCGGGGCGATCGGCAAAAAGTCATCGTTGAAGAGTTCATTCATTTTGAGTTTGAAATCACATTGCTTACCATCAGACAACGCAATGGGAAAACGATCTTCTGTCCACCCATCGGCCACTTTCAAGAACGTGGAGACTACCAATACAGTTGGCAACCACAAGCCATCTCGCCAGCTTTTTTAAAAGCAGCACAAGACATGGCCGAAAGGGTCACTGCCGATTTAGGGGGGATAGGATTGTTCGGCGTAGAGTTCTTTGTCACTGCTTCAGAAGTAATCTTCAGTGAGTTAAGCCCCAGGCCACATGACACTGGCATGGTCACATTGATCAGTCAAAACTTGAGTGAGTTTGATCTGCATGCCAGGGCAATTTTGGGTTTACCCATACCCTTGATTGAAACTGTCGAAGGCGCCAGTGCGGTTGTTTTGGCAGACCGTGAAGGCGTTTCACCTGGCTATTCTGGTGTGGCTGAAGCGCTGCAAGAACCGGGGATAGATGTCAGAATATTTGGCAAGCCCACCACGCGCCCTTTCAGGCGCATGGCGGTGGCATTGGCCAAAGGTCACAAGGCTTTGGACCGCGCGCGCGCTGCGGCAGCCAAGATCCGTGTTCATGTGAAGTAGTTGGTTTACTTCACTTCAATCAAAAATTTGTCGTTGGTGCGGCGCACCTTCTTCATGTTCACTAACCAATCTTTATCGGCTTCGCGGTAGCCCAATGGCAAAATGACGGTGCTGCGCAAACCGTGCGCAGCCAAGCCCAAAATTTCGTCGACGGCCTTCGGGTTGAAACCTTCCATGGGAGTGGCGTCCACTTCTTGTTCAGCGGCTGCAATGAGCGCTGTACCTAAAGCAATGTAAGACTGCTTGGCTGCATGTTGGAAGTTGGCTTCTGGGCCTCTTGCAGGATAGGATTTCAACAGCGACTGACGATAGTTTTCTGCGCCTTCGTTCACAAAGCCGCGAACTTCGTTGTTGTAGTCAAACATCATGTTAATGCGTTCGGGCGTGTAGTCGCTCCAAGCGGCAAATACCAACAGGTGAGATCCTTCTGTGATTTGTGCTTGGTTATGACCCGCTTCTTGAATCTTGGCGCGAACTTCAGGGTTGGTCACCACAATCACTTGATAAGGTTGCAAACCGCTGGAAGTGGCCGTCAGGCGAATGGCTTCCAAAATGCGTTGTACTTTGGCCTCCGGAACCGCCTTGGTGGGGTCCATTTTTTTGGTCGCATAACGCCAGTTCAAAATTTGAAGCAAATCCATTTAAAAATCCTAGTTGTCAAAACTTAAACGAAAAAAAGGGAGAAAGGACTCCCGGTAAAGTCAACAGAAAACAGCAACAATCATTGCCTCATCTTCTAACTGAAGTATATCTCGATGTTGGGATAGGCAATACCAAACCAATCAAGCGAATTAAAAATCACCTGATTCAGGCAGCTCGAATAAGATTTGCGCCTTTTTCAGCAATCATGATGGTGGGCGCATTGGTATTGCCCGAGATTAAGAGAGGCATCACCGATGCGTCAACCACCCGCAATCCTAGCAACCCATGAACTCTCAATTCTGGATCGACGACGGCCATGGGGTCGTTGTCAGGTCCCATTTTGCAGGTCCCCACTGAATGGTACTCAGTGTCTGAATGGCGCCTCAGGAAATCTTGAATAGCTTGAGGGTTTTGGGCATCAAGGGGATACACCATTCGACCACGGTAGTGAGCCAATGCATTGGAATTCATAAGCTTCAAACCCATCTGAATTGCAGTGATCATGTTTTGCAAATCGTCAGGGTGATTGAAAAATGCGGGGTCAATGAGAGGCTTGTCTGTCGGGCTGCGACTTGCCAAATTCACAGTGCCACGACTTTGGGGTCGCATCAGGGTCACGTGCAAAGTGTAGCCGTGACCCCAATGCATTTTCCGAGCATGATCGTCCACAATGCCCGTGCACAAGGCCATTTGAATGTTGGGATGCGAAGTGTTGCCATCGGTTGAAACAAAACACTGAGTTTCGGACACGTTGGAGGTGATCCACCCTGTTCGTTTGGAACGCCATTCAAGCAGGGCCCTGAGCATATTCCAAGCGCCCTTCAATGAAAATCCCATGCTGTCATTGATTTTTTGAGTTTTGTAAATCAAAGTTGTCGTGACATGGTCCTGCAAATTTTGGCCAACCCCTGGCAATTCATGGACCAATGGAATTCCCAAATCTTGAAGATGTAATGCAGGCCCGACTCCAGACAACATCAAAATTTGGGGCGAACCAAACGCACCGGCCGAAAGAATGATTTCTTTTCGCGCCCTGACCTCATGGAGCACGCCATCGACGCTGTACTTCACGGCCACAGCCCTTTTGCCCTTGAACAAAATTTGAGTTACCAGTGCGTGTGAAAAAACTTTCAAATTATCTTGGTGTCGATGGGGATCGACGTAAGCTCGAGCAGCATTCCAACGCTCTCCGTCCTTTTGTGTGACCTGAGCTGCTGATACACCATATTGATGTTCGCCGTTGTAATCTGAATTACTAGGAATGCCCTGCTCATTGCATGCCAGTGTGAACGCAAGGTTCAGAGGACTCGGACTGCGCAGGTAAGCCACATTCAAAGGCCCGCCTACGCCTCGGTAGCTCGTTTCGCCAAAACATTCGTTATTTTCTGATTTTTTAAAATACGGCAAAACCTCTTCGTAGGACCAGCCCGGATTACCCAGAGCCGCCCAATGGTTGTAATCGGCTGCATTGCCTCTGGTGTAGACCATGGCATTGACGGAGGAGCTTCCGCCCATCACCTTGCCTCTGGGCTGAAAACCTTGACGGCCATTGAAGCCAGCTTGAGGCACAGTTTCGTAGCCCCAACTGTGGATGTTCAAGGATGCCGTGGCGGCAAAGCCAAGGGGGGCGCGGATAAAGACAGACTCATCAGAGCCACCCGCTTCAAGCAAACAGACCGTCTTTCCAAGATCCTCACTCAAGCGGCCTGCGACACAGCAGCCCGCAGAACCCCCACCTATGACCACATAATCAAACTCATGAGTCAAAATTATCAAACCAATGCAAGTTCTTTCTTTGGAGTGACCGCATATCCCATTTCATCCAGCGCCTTCGAAAGGTGTTGCACACTGCGAGCGGGGTTGTGTAGCTTCTCTAGTCCAAACAATCCAATTCGAAAGGTCATGAAGTCTTTGGGTTCATCGCATTGAAGTGGCACACCGGCAGCCGTTTGCAATCCCATGGCGAGGAATTTTTGACTGTTGTGAACATCGGCATCTTGTGTGTAGCTGACCACCACACCAGGCGCCTGAAAACCTGTCGCTGCCACGCTTTGAAAGCCACGTGACACGAGCAAGTCACGCACTTGCAATCCCAAATTAAGTTGCTCCTGCTTCACTTTGGCGAACCCGTAGGCTTGTGTTTCTTGCATCACTTCTCGCAACCGCGTAAGGGCATCGGTGGGCATGGTGGTGTGGTACATGTGTGAGCCCTTCTCATAAGCTTCCATGATTTGAAGCCACTTTTTAAGGTCGCAGGCAAAGCTTGAACTTTGAGTGCTGTCAATGGCTTTGCGCGCACGTTCACTGAGCATCACCATGGCACAGCATGGTGAGCCGCTCCATCCTTTCTGAGGTGCACTGATCAAAACATCAACACCCGTGGCTTTCATGTCAACCCACATAGCGCCAGAAGCAATGCAATCTAAAACAAACAAGCCACCCACTTGATGGACAGCCGCCGAGACACGCGACAAATAATCGTCAGGCAACATCATGCCGGCAGCAGTTTCCACATGGGGTGCAAAAACAACTGCGGGTTTGTGAGCCGCAATTTGAGCTTCTACTTCTTCAATGGGGCATGGCAACCATGCCGATTTAGAGTCTGCACTTTGTTGACGGGCCTTCAAAACAATGGACTCACTGGGAATGCCGCCCATGTCAAAAATTTGGGTCCAACGATAGCTGAACCAACCATTGCGGATGACCATGACTTTTTGGCCTTGGGCAAATTGTCGGGCAACGGCTTCCATGCCGAAAGTGCCGCTGCCAGGAACCAAGGCCACTGAGTGCGCGGCATAGACATCTTTCAGAATGGCGGAGATGTCTTGCATGACCCCTTGAAATCGTTTGGACATGTGGTTCAAAGCACGGTCGGTGTAAACCACCGAAAATTCTAGCAAGCCATCGGGATCAATATTGGGCAACAAAGCGGGCATGGTCATTCTCCAGAGTGAATGGGGGAACATTCCATTTTAGCCAATGGGCTGTCCAATGTCTCGGTTCAGGCAGTTGAACCCCGAAAGACCCCTCAAAAACCTAGGGTTAACACCTGCAATCCAGGGATTTTGAGACACTAGCATCAGCACAAAGGAAATGACCACATGACCGCCATCCTACCGACTCTTCGTCGTCTGAAATTAGTTTTGGGCTTTTTATGCCTTCTGCCAGCTTTGTCTTGGGCACAAGCATGGCCCAGTAAACAAGCCATCAAATTGGTTGCGGTCTTTCCGCCTGGCGGCTCTGTTGACCAAGTAGCCCGGATCATTGCCCCTGTCTTGTCTCAACAATTGGGGCAAAGTGTGATTGTTGAAAACAAGGGCGGCGCTTCTGGCGTCATTGGCACCGCAGCAGTTTTGTCAGCGCCGGCAGATGGCTACACCTTTGCAGTTGTGTTTGACACCCATGGTGTGAACCAAAGTTTGATGCCCAACATGCCCTACGACAGTAAAAAAGATTTAACGCCTCTGATCTTGGTGGGCACTTCGGCCATGGTTCTGACATCCAATGTTGGCAATGAATTCAAAACATTTGCCGACGTGATCGTGGCATCCAAAGCCAAGAAAAATGTCTCTTTTGGTACCATCGGCAATGGCAGTTTGGGTCATTTGGCCATGGCTTTGCTGGAGAAGAACGGCAGCTTGGAATTCAATCACATTCCTTACAAAGGCGGTGGTCCCTTGATGACGGATGCCGTGGCAGGTCATGTGCCCTTGGCCATGGGCACTGTCTTCCTCAGCAAGCCGCACATTGACAACAAGCGAATACGCCCCTTGGCGGTGACGTCACTGAAACGGGTCCGCGAATTCCCAGACACCCCCACCATTGCAGAGGCCGGCTTTCCCGGCTTTGAAGCCCCTGCCTGGTGGGCTTTGTTGGCTTCATCTAAAACACCACCAGACATCGTCAAGCGGATGAATGAAGAGCTGAACAAGGTCTTACAAAATCCAGAGATATCTCAAAAACTAAGTGCTCAAGGGATTGAACTGGCCGGCGGTAGCGTCGACAAAGCCAAAACATTCATCGACAAACAAATTGACATATGGGCCAAAGTGGTGAAAGACAACAACATCAAACCAGATTGATGCCGATGTTTAATCTTCTGGATTAATTTCCAAAGCCACCAACAGCCTCGCCACCATGTTGTAGGCGGCTATGGCGGTGGTCAGTTCTACAATTTCTGTGGTGTTCATTTTGGACTGCAATTGTTTGAACAATGTTGCATCAACTTTCACTCTCTGCGTCATTTGAGCAGCATATTGCACAACCCACCGTGACATTTCATCAAGGGCTGCATCCGTTACGATTTCGGAGGGATTTGAACTGACGGCACGTTTCAAAGCCTCCAACTCAGCTTGACTGCCGCCGGCTTTAAGAAAGTCGGGCGCATGATGGTGATATTCATAATGCGCACCCGTTAAAAGCGCCACCGTGCAAATGCCAAGTTCACACAATTTGCGTGAAGTGGAAAGCCCCGTTCTCACCTTCCCCATGTAGGTATTCCAACCAGAGGCGACAGGTTCGCTCCAGAGCAAGGCTTTGTCTAAATTAAGAAGTGAACCGCCTCTCCGAGCCAAGATGGCATTCACCAATTCGGTGGGTTGTGGGTGTTGCTCTGGTGTCCAGTCGGGAATTCGCATGATGGGTCTCAGTTAATGGTTGAACGATAAAAGGCTTCTACGGTGCCTTTGAGCTTGATCATTAAGGGGTTTCCCTTGCGGTCAAGGGTTTTACCAGCCGGTACTTTGACCCAGCCTTCGCTGATGCAATATTCTTCGACATCTTGGCGCTCTTTGCCATTGAAACGAATGCCAATGTCGTGCTTTAAAACCTCAGGATTGTACTTTGGGCTTCGCTGATCAATTGAGAGATGGTCGGGCAAATCTGGCAGAAGAGAGGGTGAATCGCTCATGTTTTTAACTGTGGTTAATCATTACAAGCCAGCCTTTTGGTCTGACCAATTAGGGTTACTTTGGATAGAGACAAACACCTAACAGTGTGATACTGAATTATGTTTAATCTATGCCTTATGCTCATCCCCTAAGCATAAGGTTTTTTTCAGGAATAATTGAATGGCCAGTGTATCGATTCGATCCGTCAAAAAGAATTTTGGCGAAGTTCCCATTCTTCATGGTGTTGACATTGAAATCAAAGATGGCTCCTTTACCGTTTTGGTAGGGCCATCGGGTTGCGGCAAATCCACCCTGCTTCGAATGATTGCTGGTTTGGAAGAGGTGAGCGGTGGCGAAATCCACATTGGCAGTAATCGCGTCAACGACCTGCCCCCCAAAGAACGCGACATTGCCATGGTTTTTCAAAACTATGCCCTTTACCCCCACATGACTGTGGGTGAGAACATGGCCTTTTCACTCATGTTGGCCAAAAGGCCTCAAGATGAAATCGATCAAAAAGTAGCTCGCGCTGCAGACATCTTGGCTTTGGGTTCTTTGCTAGAGCGCTATCCCCGACAACTGTCTGGCGGACAACGCCAACGCGTTGCCATGGGACGCGCCATTGTGCGAGACCCCCAAGTTTTCTTGTTTGACGAGCCGCTGTCCAACCTCGATGCCAAACTTCGCGTGGCCATGCGCAGTGAAATCAAAGAGTTGCACCAGCGTTTGCAAACCACCTCCATTTACGTCACGCACGATCAAATCGAAGCCATGACCATGGGCGATCAAATTGTGGTGATGCGCGACGGCCGAATTGAGCAAACCGGCTCACCCCTTGAACTTTACGATTTTCCTGCCAACCAATTTGTGGCTGGCTTTATTGGCTCTCCTGCCATGAACTTTTTGCCAGGCAAACTACGCTTCAATGAAGGTCAATGCCAGGTAGAGCTCCACGATGGTTTGAAGCTCAAATTACCGAAACCTGTCAAAGGGCAAAACGACCAGCCTGTCGTTTTTGGCACGCGACCTGAGCACCTCAGCTTGGTCGGCAGTGGCGGCATCTCCGCCCAAGTTGCGGTCATGGAACCCACCGGCATGGACACCTTTGTGGCCTGCAGGCACGAAGGCGTTGAATTTTCAGCGGTGTTTCGTGAACGCCATGAGTTTCAACTGAGCAGCACCATCCATTTACAACCCGACATGGAACGGGCCCATGTGTTTGATGCCGCCACAGGCCATCGATTACTTGCCTGATCAAATTCCCTCTTCTCAATTTCTTTTTTCTCGTTGCTCAATCTTTCAAATAGGAGACATTTCATGGCAAAAATCAATCGACGTAACTTCCTGGAGAGCTCAGCCGGTGTGGCGGCAGCCTCTACCACCTTAGGCATGGGGGCGATGGCAGTCAGCCCCGCAGTTCATGCGCAAAATTTAAGCTTCAAGCCAGAAAAAGGCGCCAAGCTTCGCGTTTTGCGTTGGAGCCGATTTGTGCAAGGCGACATCGACTCCTACATGGCCAATGTGAAGAAATTCACTGAAAAAACAGGTGTTGAAGTGCGTGTCGACAACGAAGGCTGGGAAGATGTTCGTCCCAAGGCAGCGGTTGCAGCCAACACAGGTGCGGGTCCCGACATTATTTTGTCCACCAACGACGACGCCAATTTGTACCCAGAGAAATTACTGGACGTCACAGATCTGTGCGAGTACTTAGGCAAAAAATATGGCGGATTCTTCCCTTCATGCCATGCCTACTTAAAACCCGATGGTAAAAAGTGGATTGGCGTGCCTTTGGGTTCTGCTGGCGCCATGTTGGTATACCGTCAAAGCCAAGTGAAAGCGGCTGGTTTTGACACCTTCCCTAAAGACACAGACAACTTCATGAAGTTGTTAAAAGCTCTTAAAGAAAAAGGCACGCCAGCTGGCTTTGCTTTGGGCAATGCCACAGGTGATGGCCTCTGGTGCAACTGGCTTGTTTGGGCCTTCGGCGGCAAATTGGTCGACGCCAACAACAAGGTGGTCATTGACAGCCCAGAAACCATCAAGGCTTTGGAATACGCCAAAGAAATGTATGCCAACTTCATTCCCGGCACATTGTCTTGGCTTGACCCCAACAACAACAAAGCCTTCTTGGACGGTCAAATTAGCCTGACCAACAACGGTATCTCTATTTACTACGCCACCAAAACATCAACCGATGAAAAAGTGCGCGCATTGAATTCCGACGTGTTCCATGCTCCCTACCCAGTGGGTCCTGTTGGCACACCTACAGAGTCACACCTGTTCTTCAACCAAATGGTCATGAAGTACACCAAGTACCCCAATGCGGCCAAAGAGTTCTTGCGCTTCATGATGGAAAAAGAGCAATTCGATCCATGGCTCACAGCGGCTGGCGGTTACATTGCCCCGCCATTGGACTTCTATACCAAGTCAGCCATTTGGACTTCAGATCCAAAGCACACTGCCTATCGCGACGCTGTGAAAAACATGCGCCCTGCAGGCTACGCAGGCAAGTTGGGTTATGCCTCAGCCGGCGCCGGTGCAGACTTCATTGTGGTCAACATGGTGGCTGAAGCGGCCAGCGGTTCTAAAACACCGAAAGAAGCTGCAGAACGCGCACAGAAACGTGCAGAGCGTTACTACAAAGTTTGATCTTTTTGTAAATTGAAAAGAACCCATGACACCCTTGCTTGAGAGAGTTCAGAACAGCCGCAATGTGCTCGGCTTGATCTTCATGATGCCAGCAGCACTTTTGCTGTTGCTGTTTCTGACTTACCCTCTCGGCTTGGGTGTTTGGCTTGGCTTTACCGACACCAAGATTGGCCGCGGCGGTCAATGGATTGGTTTTGAAAACTACATTTTCTTAATGGGCGATAGCGTTACTCAACTGGCGTTGTTTAACACCATGTTTTACACCACGGTGGCCAGTGTTCTCAAGTTTTTCTTGGGACTTTGGTTGGCTTTGTTATTGAATAAAAACCTTCGTTTTAAATCGTTTTTCAGGGCTGTTATTTTGCTGCCCTACATTGTGCCAACGGCACTCTCAGCCATTGCTTTCTGGTGGATTTTCGATTCACAGTTTTCCATCATCAGTTGGGCCCTGGTCAAAATGGGCTGGATCGATACCTACATTGACTTTTTAGGGTCACCGTGGAATGCCCGTTTGGCCACACTGTCGGCCAACGTTTGGCGCGGTGTACCCTTTGTGGCCATTACCTTGCTGGCGGGTTTGCAAACCATATCACCCTCTTATTACGAGGCGTCCGCCATTGATGGTGCAACGCCTTGGCAGCAGTTCTGGTATGTCACATTGCCGTTGCTCACCCCGATTATCGCGGTCACCATGACCTTCTCTGTGCTGTTTACTTTCACAGACTTCCAACTCATTTATGTGCTCACACGAGGTGGGCCTTTGAATGCCACCCATCTCATGGCCACCCTCTCCTTTCAGCGCGCTATTTCGGGTGGCGCATTGGGCGAAGGCGCAGCCATCGCCATAGCCATGGTGCCTTTCTTGTTAGCCGCAATCCTCTTCAGTTATTTCGGACTTCAACGCCGTACTTGGCAACAAGGCGGCAGCGACAAATGAGCAAAGACACACAAGACAATGTTGGCATGTCCTATTTGGACACCAATGCCACCAAAATTTTCAAAACTTATTTTCCACTGCTGGCGTTTTTATTCGTCTTGCTCTTTCCGTTTTATTGGATGGGCATCACAGCATTCAAACCCGATAACGAGTTGTTGTCGCGCGATGGCAATCCTTTTTGGATCATCAACCCCACACTGGCGCACGTTGAAAAATTACTTTTCAAAACAGAATACCCCCAATGGATGTGGAACACTGTTCTTGTTTCAGTGACATCCACATTTTTCTCATTGTTTGCTTCGGTTTTGGCAGCCTATGCCATTGAGAGGCTCCGATTTAGGGGTGCCAAGCAAA